>Ga0247841_10007529_pt1 | contig 16132 bp, 21 predicted proteins | sample LaCruzMarch2015__2_FD_192410 | JGI IMG/M metagenome (GOLD analysis project Ga0247841, IMG submission 192410) | Freshwater microbial communities from meromictic Lake La Cruz, Castile-La Mancha, Spain - LaCruzMarch2015_18m | ecosystem: Environmental > Aquatic > Freshwater > Lake | place: Spain... | reverse complement strand
GAAAAATCCGTCGCATCCGGAAGTTTTGGGATATTTGAAAGTTAGCGGATTTTCTAATTATCTGCATCCATACGACGAAGACCATATATTTGGAATCGGACAAGAAACTGACGAAAATGGAAGAGTTATTACTATGAAAGTTTCAATCTTTGATGTTTCAGATGTTGAAAATCCTATCGAGAGCGCGAAATATGTTTTCCCGCAAAATTATTCTCATTCGGAATCATTATATGATCACAAATCAATTTTATTTGATAAAGAAAAGAATTTGCTTGTGTTGCCAGTTAGCTGGTATAAATATGACGGCGGGGTAGGTAGAAATAATAATTATTATGGCGCTTACGTTTTTAATATTGATGTTAATTCAATAAATTTGAAGGGAACAATCGAGCACACGCCGGAAAATAATTATACACCGACGTATGGCGCAGCTTCAGCAGAACCAATCGGCGCGATTAGAACTGACCGATACGGAAGTAATTGGACAAAAATAAGAAACTCCGTCGAGAAATATGACCAGAACTGGGAAAATAAAAATGGATATTATTCAGAAGGTTATGGTTATCCAAAGTCGAGCGATTATTATGTTGACCAAATGATTGGCGGAATAAATTATGACCCGTATGAATATTCGGCTTATCTTTATAACATCCGAAGAAGTTTGTTCATGGATAATGTTCTTTATACAATTTCACAGAGAGTTATTAAGGCGAATGATTTAACAAGTTTGCAAAAAGTTGGACTTGTTAATTTGCCGTATCAAGAGCTGATTTATAGGGGCGGTGTTTATATGAATGAAGCCACGCCGATGGTGAAATAAATATTTATAGAAAAATTTATTTGATAGCTCTAGTTATATTGAACTTCTTTTTTCTCTAAGATGAGTTTCTAATGCGAGGTAAGATTTGGCTATTTTATCCATGACGTCGCAGTATTCTTCTCTTTGAGTTGATAAAGATTCCATATCTTCTCTAGTTTGTCCAAAAGTAGAATCGACAAGCGTTCCCATGTTGGCAATCAAATCTTCCAAAAGAGTTCGAGCTTCATCGTCAGGCATGTAGGGAATAAAAAATTGATAAAGAAGGTGTTGGTTTGCAACTGATCCTGCGGCTAGGGCAATTGTATTTATTAATCTCTCACCTTGTAAATCGGAACTGGAAATATCTGAAAACTGTTTTAACGAATGCAAGAAACGAGCTTTGTCTTTAATCAATACGGCAACTGGATCAACACTTTCTGGAATTTCAATGGTTAAATATTCAGACATATTTTTTCAATAAGCAGTTATTTTTTAAATCTATTGGTAAGATTTTATCTTCTTTTTTCGAATGACATTAATCTTTCCTGAATTACTGTGCCGTCGGCTTCGAAAATTCCGCTTTCCTGAAAACTTCCGCTAAGACGCACTTGTGAATTTGTCTCGGCCTGACGATTAATTAAATTTAATATGTCAAGAATTGTTTTTACTTTCTCACGAACTAAAGTGGGGAGTTTACATAAAAACAATTCTTGAGCATGCTCAAGAACTCGACACGCTCCGGACTTCAGTCCGAGAGTTCTTGACATGCGACTTGTTGTAGCTTCGGAATACGAATAAATGTAAACTGGGATTCTTTTTCGGTCTGAATCCAAAGTTATTATGATTTCGTTTAGATTATCGGAATGGTAATTTCCTGACCTTGAGACTCGAAGAACTTTTCCGGAGATTTCTTTTTTTGCACCAACATATTGATTTCTTTGGTGAACAGGATGAGCTGAAAAATAATATTCTGACGAGACGGTTGTTCCGATTACCGAGGCCAAAAAAATTGTTGCCAAAGTCGGAATTCCGAAAGAGCGTTTCATTTTATGAAGGATTATGTGCTTTTTTCTCGGGAATCACGTCATCGTATCCTAAAACATTAAAAATTCTTCCCCGGCTTGATTGCCAATGTTGTTCAAGATGAGTGGGGATTTCAATTTCTACTCTTGGCGCGGTTGTGGTTGGATCGACAAATTTATTTGGATCTGAATTTGCGTCTTTTCCATTTAAAATTTTATAACACTTACCATTCTCTAACAATGGAAAAGCGCCGGACAAAAGTTTTTCCATTTCTCGCATATTTTCTTCATAACATCGTGCGCGCGTGAAGTATAATAAGTATGTCAAGAATTGTTTTCTTTGAAATTTCAATTCTTGAGCATGCTCAAGAACTTGACGAACATCAGTTGAGAGTTCTTGACATTTCATTTTGTTGGGAAAAGTTTTAGCAACTGCATAAGTTTCATTCTGCTTCCCTCTTCGGCTTGGAAAAAGTGAGATGGAAATTCAAAACGATAACAATGGCCGTCGGGGTCTGATTCATCGGCCCACATTCTGTCTTTTATTAAACTAAAGCTATATTCTCCCGGAATAGTGGATTTATTTTTTAAATTTGAAAGATAACTGCAGATAGAAGATAATTCTCCAGTTGATAACAGGCCGTTTGAGTCGAGCATCATTTGTGTTGAATCGTCACGGCACGGCTCTTCAGCAGCCCCGAGCGTTCTTCTAAGCATTGATTCAACGAAAGGGGAGATGGAACCAGGGGTTATTGTGAGAGATACATTATCGACGAAGCCGTATGAATGGTCATCGAGATTTGGTCTATGTTCCAAAGTATAACAAAAACCGTTTGCTTTCTCACTTCTTAAAAGATAGTTTCTTACTAGTTCGAACTTTTGTTTTGGAACTTTTGGAGATTTTAAAATCAAGTTTCCGTTTTGCATAAAATTTGTTGGATTATGCGTTTAAAAGAATTGTTGTGATGAAAAGCAATTTAACTTTGTCGTGAAACGCAAAACTTATTAAATCTACAATATTGGTGTTGATACTGTTTCTGAAAACATGACGACCATAAATATTGCAAAGGAGAGAAGTTCGGAAGAGATAGTCCGGACTCTGCATCCGTTTGTGCGCGAGTGGTTTTTTTCGCGCTTCAAAGATTTTTCTCAGCCGCAAAAATACGGCGTTATGGCGATTTGGGAAAGAAAAAATATTTTGATTTCTGCGCCGACGGGAGGAACGAAAACGCTGACGGCGTTTCTTTCTATTTTAAATTATTTAGTTATACAAGCAGACGAGGGGAAACTCGAGAACAGAATTTATGCGCTTTATTGTTCGCCGTTGAAAGCTTTGAGCAATGATATTCATAAAAATTTGATTGAACCACTTGAAGAAATAAACAGAATTGCATTGAGTCATGGAAAAAAACTGCAGGAAATTCGCGTCGGACTTCGAACGGGAGACACGACGACTTCCGAACGAGCGAAGATGGCGAGAAAAGCGCCACACATTATGATTACGACGCCAGAATCAATGGCAATTATTCTTACGAGCAAAAAATTTGTTGAATATATGAGAATGATGGAATTTTGCATTGTCGACGAGATTCACGCCATGTCGAACAAACGCGGAGTTTTTTTGAGTTTGAGTTTAGAAAGATTAAATGAAGTTAGCGCGGTTTTTCCGGTTAAGATTGGATTAAGCGCGACGGTTGAACCGCTTGAGGAAGTTGCAAGATTTTTAGTTGGCGAAGCAGACGACAGAGAGGTCGATATTGCTAAAGTTAAGATGGATAAAAAAATTGATGTTAAAGTTTTGAGTCCGGTTGAAAATTTAATGGATGATTTGGATGCGAACCACAAGATGTATGATTTAATCAATGAATTAATTAAAGAGCACAAGACGACTTTGATTTTCACGAACACGCGCTCGGCGACGGAAAGAATTGTAAGTTTTCTTAAGGATAAATTTCCTACGGAATACGGAGAAGATAATATCGCGGCGCATCATTCTTCTTTGAGCAAAGAGTTTAGATTTGATATTGAGGAAAGATTGAGGGATGGAAAATTAAAGGTTGTTGTTTGTTCCACGTCGCTGGAATTGGGATTGGATATTGGTTATATTGATTTAGTTATAATGCTTGGATCGCCGAAGGCAAGTTCGCGAGCTTTGCAAAGATTAGGGCGAGCGGGACATAAACTTCATGACACAGCAAAAGGAAGATTTATTGTTACCGACAGAGATGATCTGGTTGAGTGCGCGGTAATAGAAAAAGAAATGCTCGAGGGAAAAATTGACAAAGTACAGATACCAAAAAATTGTTTGGATGTTTTGGCGCAGCATATTTTTGGAATGGCAATTTACAAAATTTGGAAAATCGACGAACTTTTTGATACAATAAAGAAAAGCCATTGCTATAAAGAGCTGAAAAGAAATGATTTTCTCGACGTGATAAGTTATTTGAGCGGAGAATATTCTTTAGAAAGCAATTATGTTTTCGCAAAAATCTGGTATGATAAAACTACTGGAGAGATTGGAAAAAAAGGAAAACTTGCTCGAATGATTTATCTTACGAATTTGGGAACGATTCCGGGAGAATCATTTATCACGGTTAAACTTGCGCCCTCTGGAAATAGGCTCGGGGCGATTGACGAAGGGTTCATGGAACGAATGAAAAAAGGGGATGTTTTTGTTCTTGGAGGTTCGAAATATGTTTATCTTTACACGCGAGGAATGAATCTTTATGTTCATTCGGCCTTGAATAGAAATCCGACAATTCCGTCGTGGGTTTCGGAAATGCTTCCGTTAAGTTTTGATTCTGCGATGGAAATTAATCGATTCAGAAAATTGATGAGAGAAAAGTTTGAGAGGAAAATTAAGAAAGACGAAATTTTGGAATTCATAAAAAAACATTTATATTTAGAAGGAAACGAGGCGGAGCAAATTTATGAATATTTTTACGAACAGTTTAAAATTTCTGAAATTCCGCACGAGAATTTGATAACAATTGAAAGATATCACGGAGAAAAAAATTATCTTCTTGTAAATTGCATGTACGGACGACGTGTGAATGATGCGTTGTCGCGCGCCCTCGGATTTTTAATTGGGCGCGCCGGCGGAAGAGATATTGAATTGGGAATAAGCGACAGAGGATTTTACATTGCGGGAGAAAAATTGCAGTTTGAAAAAGCGTTGGCTTTTTTGAATGAGAAAAATTTGCAAGAAGTTTTGGAAGAGGCGATTGAAAAGACAGATATTCTTACGCGAAGATTCAGACATTGCGCTTCGCGCTCTTTGATGATTTTGAGAACGTATAAAGGACAGGAACGCAGCGTCGGAAAACAGCAGGTAAAAAGTCATTTTCTTCTTGCAGCTGTTAAGAAAGTTAGCAAAAACTTTCCTATCTTGCGCGAAGCTAGAAGAGAAGTTCTTGAAGATTTAATGGACATGGAACACACGAAACAAGTTTTGGCCTGGATAAAAGATGGAAAAATAAAAACAAAAATAATTGAAACGAGAATTCCTTCACCTTTTGCGCTGAATTTAATTTTGCAAGGACATATGGATTTAATTAAAATCGAAGACAGACAATCGTTTTTGAAACGAATGCATAAAATTTATCGGAATGAGATTGACATGAGGGAGAAATAAAAATATTTGTCTTCACTTTATGAAATTAGTTTAACAGCCAACCCTAAATCTTCTACGATCTTCATCTGTGCCAACAACCGAGGCAAGATATCTGTTCATACTAGTATAGGCCCCCTCAAGATACTCTAGTTCTTTAAACCATTTATCAAATGGAGCTTCATCCTTTCTTGATCTCTCAACAATCAAATCAAAATCTTTAAGATGACTTTTTATAAATATCATGTCTGCTAAAAGTGCGACTAATTCGGGTCTGTCTTGATAGTCTGATGGATTAAATTGAGAATAACCCTCCGATATCCTTAAAAAGCTTCTTCTTGTTTTATCGATTTTTCTTTCGACTTCATCTTGGTCCTCAATTTCAGGAAGTCTTGATATTCCCATTGAAATGCTTGACAGAGCATTATTATATCCCTTAATCATATGAGAGCTTCTAATTCTCAAAGCCTCCCTAAGCAAATCGGTACTGTTTTCTACAATTGGGGAATGATTTCTTTTTCTACTCGTTTTTCCGAAAATTCTAGATAGGTATTCTTGCAATTTAAATCCCATTGACTATTCCATTTAGGATTATTTTTAAATCAATCGTTCAAAATCCACCACTAATTAGGGAAACATTTTGAAAAATAAATTCTGCAAACTTAAAAAATACTTTTCCCCGAACCTGATTGGTTTCTTGCTCGGCTTCTACTCGAAACCCCGCTCGAAATCTTGGAAGTAATTATTTTCTCGCGAAATTTCTCGCCTCGCAGATGCTATTGCTCAATTTCCTCCTCATGCTCGGAAATCTCGCTAAAAATACTGAGAATGAATGAAAAGAACTAGTTAGGTTTGGACGTGGGAAATTATTTTTAAAATAGGAGAAATAATTTATGGTTTCGTGTCGTAAGGAATGTCTGTGAACTGGTTTATGCCGTTAAAGAAACAGTGACATAATGTTTTGTAAGGTGTATGGCTTTGAAGCATGTATTCTTTTACTCTTCTGATACTGCCCTCTCCTTCACATAGCTCCTGAAAATCTTTTGCCTTAAAAAATGGATCTTTATCTCGATGAGTCAGTTTGTTGACTCGTAAAACGACCAGTCTGTAGTGAAGAAAGGGAACATCTTTGGTTGGTTGTGATACACAACTTCTTGCGACCATTTCTATTTGTTTAGATGTGGGATCTGAATCAGATGATTCTAATAGATTGTCCATTTCGTCGAAAGTTGCCATTGAAATTGGCTGAGAATTTCTTATGTATCTAAAGCTTGCAGGTTTCTTTCTCATGCCTTTTGTTTAGAAAACGAGTTTATAAGGATTTATTTGGTGGAGTGTATATTAGAAAAAAAGATAGAACTGTATCACAATAATGTTTTTAAATCATCGAGGAGAGGATTTGAAATGATTAAGCTAAACATGATTAAAGATGAAGGAAATGATTCGACTAGACCGAAAAGTTTTCTTGGAAGATTATTGATGTCGCCGAGTAGAGCTTTAGATAGAGCAGCAGATTATTTTCATTATCTTAATGCAGACGCAGATAGAACCGAACTGGGACAGGGTCCGTATGGTCCGGAAGTAATTGGATTTGTACATCCTTATTCTTTATTTGCAGATGTTGGTGCGCCGGGGGTATCTAGAATGTTGAGGCATCTAGCTCATCCAGTTTCAAGAGTTGCAAGAAAAAAGGCTGAACGTCCGTACGATTGGTTTTACTAAAGATATTTTATGTATTTAAGAAACAACAGTCAGTATACTATTTTATGAAACAAGTATTTTGTTAACCAATAGTTTATCTTCCGCTCTTTTTTCTCTTTAAATCTTCGATTCGGAATATCACTGCACCGCTGACACCGGTGGCCTCAATACGTTTTGGATCTCTTGCAGAGTATAAATGCATTACAACACGGTCTGCTTCGGGACAATCTTCCCAGAGCGTTGCAGAAACGAGTTCTGAATCTTGTTGTCTTAAGGATGCTGGAACGTCGGTCGTCGTCATGGCCGTGCAGGAATGGCCTTTGTCACAATGTGCGCAACTCCGAGGATAAATTAAACGGTAGTGTGGATCGTAGGGTTTACCAAATTGAAGCGCGTAAGCACATCCATCATTAGGAATGTCAAGAACAAGATGAGGACATTCCCTAACTTCCATTGGTCTGGCCGATTTCGTTTGAGTCATGTCTGCCTTGATAATTAAATGCCGGGGAAGTATTTATAGTTTATGATTAACCTTTTATATTCTGGTTGTTTTATTTTTCTATGAACGCCAACTATATTTTTAAGCATAAAAAGTTCTCTTGGAAAGATATTTAAACAAGATAAAATTATTATAGTCATATACCCCCTGGGCTTGCACGTCAAACCCAGGATTTCTTATTATGAAACAAGAAAGAGTTATGATTTTTATTGATGGGAGTAATTTTTATCATAATTTAAAGAATTTGTTTCCAGATAAAAAACCATTTGATTTTAGTTTTGAAAAGTTTGTCATATTTATCTCAAAAAACCGAGAACTATTAAAAACAAATTATTATAATGCACCATTAGATATAATTCAAGACAAAGATAAATATATGAAACAACAAAGATTTTTTGATAAGATAAAGAGATTGCCTAATTTTAATTTTATTTTGTGCAGAATGCAAAAAAGAAATGTTGGGGGAGTTATAATCTATGAAGTAAAAGAAGATGACATTCACCTTGCTGTTGATATGGTTAAGTTGGCTTATAGAAATGCCTATGATACTGCAATATTGGTTTCCAGCGACGGGGATTTTGTTCCGGCAGTACAGGCAGTTAAAGAAATTGGAAAAAATATTGAGAATATTGGTTTTGAAAATAAATTTTCATATCACTTAAAGCAAGAATCAAATAAATTTTTTAAACTTAAGAAAGAATTTCTTGAAAAGTTTTTTGAATAAGAATTATGAAAAATTATATTTTTTTAAATAAAGCACTATATTTGAAAGCTCAAAAAATTCTTGTGGTCGGAGATTTGCATTTGGGATACGAGAGAGCTTTGAGAGAGGGCGGATTTGAATTCCCAATTCAACAGCTGAAAAGTTTTATTGAAGAGCTTAAAAATATTTTCGAGAAGTTAAAGGAAGACAAAATGCCTGTCGAAAAAATTATTTTTCTTGGAGATGTGAAACATTTTTTTTCTTATAATAAAGTTGAAGATTATGTTATAAGAGATTTCATTCGTTTTCTTGAGAGGTATTTTTCTGCGGAAAATATTATTTTTATTCGCGGAAATCATGACAAGACGAAGGGTGGCGCTGTAGAGTTTCTGGACTACTACATATACGGAGATGTTGCGTTTGTTCACGGGCACAAAGAATTTTCTGATGTCTTAGATAAGAAAATAAAAACTATAATTATGGGACATGTTCATCCATCGGTTGTTTTAAGCGACAAGAGTGGAGTTAAAAAAGAAAAATACAAATGTTTTCTCGTCGGTAAATGGCGGCACAAAGAAATAATAATTTTGCCGAGTTTTTTTGATTATACAAAAGGAACTGGGATAAACGTTCACTCAGAACGCTATGTTTCAATTGTTCCGGAAAAAATTCTGCAGAATTTTAATACTTATGTTATTTCTGATGAGGGCGAGGTTTTAGATTTCGGAAAAGTAAAGGAATTGAAATAACCTTCTTTAGTTGAAAACAATTCTTCCTTGATCTCTTAGTTGGGTGATTACTGGTAAACACTTGTCGGATAATCGGAAAAAATTTGGTCTAGTATCGACTAGTCCCTGTTGTGCCAAAGTGTAAAGATGCCCTCGCTCTGCGTCATCTAAAGAAAAAGATATAAATCCTTCGCCCAAAGACAAACTTTCAGGAGCAGCTCTATACATATCTACAAATTTCTGCATTACTGCAACTTGGCCATCATTATATTCTGTCATCTTGTTTTACCTTGGTTTTTTTGGGAAAATCAACTATTTAAACTTTTCTTTTTGAAGTAATTTTAAAGTAAGAACAAAACTAGAGATAGTTATTTTTTTGTCACGATTTTTATTTCTTTGAGGCCTATTACCAGCAGCAGGAAAACCAGCATAGCGACGGCAAACATTATGAAAACGAATTCGAATGGAACGTAAAGTAAAATCAGTCCGGAAAGCAAAAGTCCTATAAGCTGATTAAGGTCGACGGCAGTGTTGAACGGGCCGTAAAATCGCAGCTCTTCATTTTTACCTTTCAAAATTTCCAAAAAATATGCTTCGCTGTTAGGTTCAATCAGCGCGATTCCGACACCGCTTAAACAGAGGAAGAGCGCAGTCAGGTATATGTCATCAATAAAAATGAATGAAAGAATTGCGCAGATGATTAAGATTGAGAATCCAGCATAAAATAATTTTTTGAATCCAAATTTTGAAACAAGAGTTGATGATTTATATTCGAGCAGTGTGACTGGAAGTGAATGGAAAAAGATAAAATATCCGACGAAAATAACACCATAATTTTTGTCAATTAAATAAACCGGAAATAAAAGAAAGATTAACACAAACCAAAAGTTGCATCCGCTGGAAATAAAATAAATCAGCACCCTTTGTTTATCCTTAAAAAAGTCCACAAAATTTCTAAAGAAGTTGTTGTCCGTTTTTTTCTGTATGTTTGCGTCGGTGATTCCTAAAAGCCTGAAAACCAAAATCGCGAGAACAATAAGAAATGCAGACAAAACGAAAACGAGCGGAAGTCCGTAGTATTCTGATATGTGGCCCGCAATTAATGGTCCGACGAGCCAGGCGAGATTGTAGAAAGTATAAACTAAACCTTCGTTGCGAGGAATTGTTTTTGGATTTGATTTGTCTCGTATGATTATTCCAAACGAAGCAACTCGTATAGTTATCAGAATTACTAGCGGAATGGAAAGAGATAAAAATAAAAAAATGTTTTCTGTGAATGCAAAAACTACGTAAGTTATAGCAATAAAAAATAATGAAATCTGAAAAAGAGATGATTTTTTATTTCTTTCAACGGTAGGAATTATAAAAAAGTAGGAGAGAAATGCAAGGACTGAGAGAAGAGCAGAAAAAAAAGTTACGTAAGCTATATTGTCAAAAAGAGTTTGAAGATAGACTGCCCAGATTGTTGAAACGAACGACGTGCCGAGATAAAGAATCAGAGTTACCAGAGAAAGTTTTCCGATTCCGGTCAGATTATAAATTCCGTGATGTCTTCTAAATAATACGCCCATTTTTCACCTCGATAATTTCAGGAGAAATTGGTTTTTATAGGTTATGGAAACTTTAGAACTTAACTTTTGGCGCGGCCTTTTCTTCTTCGGGAATCATGAAAAATTCTCTTCGGCCTTTTCCGTAAATTTTTGCGAAGATAAGTCCTGGAATGACCGTTACCATGTTGTTGTATGAAAGGATTGAGTCGTTGAAATATTGTCTTGAATATGCGACTTTGTCTTCAATTGTTGCGAGCTCTTTTTGAAGTTCGAGGAAATTTTCGTTTGCTTTTAGTTGTGGATAGTTTTCTGCGAGCGCGAAAATAGATTTCAAGGCTGTTTGCAATTCATTTCCTGCTTTCATCTTACTGTTAATATCTTTTGCAGAAATTAAATCTCTTCTCGCGTCGGTGACTTCTTTCATAATTTCTTTTTCATGTTTCGCGTAACCTTTGACCGTTTCCAATAAGTTCGGAACTAAATCTGCTCTTCGTTTCAACTGGACGTCAATTTGTCCGAGAGATTCGTCGATTCTGTTTGAGAGAACTGCAAATCGGTTGAAATAGTAAAGGGCCATGAGAACTACGATAACTACAACTGCGATTATTATGAACATTAACGCGGTTAATATTTCGAATACCATATTTTTTTGAAATAGTTGAAGTTTATAAATCCTGCGAAAATAAATTTTTCGTGAAAGATTTTAGATTCGTTATTCGTAGGATATATTTCCGCTCGCTTCGCTCGCGATTTGTTTGCTCGATTTCCTCAAAGTTCGGAAATCTCGCTGATTAAATACTGAGAATTAATGAAACGAACGGGGCAGGTTTTGATATGGGAAATAGTTTTTTAGATAAACAAAATAAAAGTCTAATCTAGACTAGCTAACACAAGCTCATTAGCTAAACTACCCGAAAAGTCAGTATCAAATATCATTGCATCATCTCCGCCGGGAAAATCGGAACCATTGCTAAATTTAGGAATTGCTCCGTCGCGGAATTCTCCGGTTGGAAATCTCATTGGTTCTCTGTCTTCTCTTTCGGCCATTTGCCGATAAAGTTCTTCGTCTGATGGCTGAGAAGGTTCTGCAGAATAAGGTAATGCTACCGTTAAAGCTAAACCTGCCGAAATAGTTCCTGCGTTTTTCAAGAAATCTCTTCGTGTTTGATAAATCATACTTTATTGAGTGTATTGAAGTTTATATATTTTGCTTAGAATGATTTTGTATAGAAATAATTAAAAAGCGAGAGTAATAGGGCTTACTATGGTTGGCGAATGTTTAAGGAAAGAGCAGTATGAAATGCCTTGGCTTCGGAGAATTTTTTATCGTTTGGGACTTTTGGATGACCAAGATATAGCTGACGAACGAAATAGAAGTATTGATATATATCCAGTTGGAGGAGTTCTCGATCCGACTACGGGTTTGCCCCTTCCTGCAAGCGAAGAGTTCGTGGTTGTTCCGAGAAGAGAAAACGGAAAATAATTTCTATTTTATTGAACCAAAAATATATCACAATAATCTTTAAAAACTAAACTCATAGATAATGTGCATGGATGCAAGATATCTTTCAAATAATTTATGTGACTACATTGGAAGAATGGAGTTAGAGGTCTCTGATTTGAGTCAGGATAGACGCCATGAGATGTTTGTTGAGAGTTTGAATAAGATAGGCTCAATGCCGGAAGGTCTTTTACTGCCTGAAAGAGCTATAGCAAGAAATTATCTCCAGAGAAGAGTTAAGGAAACTCAGTCTTCAAATATGGGCTGTGCGTGCGGTGAAGCTGGGGAAGCGGATTAGTTGCGAAATCTTTTAATATAGAAAGCATTCAGATTTTTATGCATTACCACATAATTTTAACAGAAAAGTGCAACTCGCAGTGCAAATATTGCTATGAGAAATCGATGAACGAGTTCGAGAATGGTTTGGATCAAAAATTTAAATTTGATTTTTCGGCGCCGTGTAAGAGTGAGATTGATGTAAAAAAACTTGCGGAATTTCTTGAGAGAGATGAAGCTCCGGTTCTGATTTTTTATGGAGGAGAACCGTTGCTTGAAATTGATAAGATTGTTGAGATTATTGAGAATGTTCCCGCAAAAGTTAAATTCAGAATGCAGACAAATGGAAAACTTTTGTATAAACTGCCGGTAAAATATCTGAACAAGATAGAAAAGATTTTGATTTCTCTCGACGGAAATAAAGAAAGAACGGATCATAATCGTGGCGACGGAACTTACACTTCGGTTATGGAAAATATAAAATTTCTTGATGATAATAATTATTCCGGAGAATTAATTGCGAGAATGACAATTGACCAGAAATTTCCTGACGTTTATGAGCAGGTAAAAAATTTGGTTGAATATGCTTCATTTAAATCAATACACTGGCAGGTTGACGCGGGATTTTATCGTTTTGATTTTGATGAGAACAAGATTAAGAAATTTTTTCAAGAATATAACGCTTCAATTTCAAAACTCGTTGATTACTGGATAAGAGAAATGAAACAAGGAGTTTTTTTGAGACTTTATCCGTTCGTTGCGATTGCCCATTCCATACTTAATGATGAAAAGACATTATTGCGCTGCGGCGCCGGACATTCTGGATACGCGATAACCACCGACGGAAAAGTAATTGCTTGCCCGATAATGAACGGAATTAAAAATTTTGAAGCGGGAAATTTAGATTCTAAGCCAGAGGAACTGAAAAAATTTTCTGTTGGCGGAAGATGTGAAACTTGTTTGGTTAGAGATTTGTGCGGAGGAAGATGTTTGTATTGGAGAAACGCAGAGTTATGGCCGAAAGAGGGCGATGACATGATTTGCGAGAGTGTGAAACATTTAATCAACGAAGTTGGAAACAGAATTCCTGAAATAAATTCAATGATAGAAAAAAAGATAATTTCTAAAAGCGATTTTGATTACGAAAAATATTTCGGGCCCGAGATAATTCCTTAAGATTTATTTAAAATATTTCTTGTCCACAGAGATAACTGCTTCATGAATGGGAGTAGAAGTTATATTATATGGGGACCATAAGAATGGAGAATTACCATCATGGCCAGACAACCAGCTAGTAAATTTTATACTTAGGTATGTTGCAGTTAAACCTGCTAGATACAATCCTGTCCCTCTCAAAAAACTTTCTGTGGCTGCGATTGAAATAGGGACTCCGAGAGGAGATAGCACAATTCCGCCGTCAAATGCTAGTTCAGATAATCTTGAAACATTCTCTGCAACTCCTTCAAAGCGATCAGCAATTTTTTGATCCCGTAATTCTCTTTTAATCTTGTCTCTTCTTTCTTCTTGATTAAATCCCTCTTCTCTTAGGGCTTTTGTTCTAAATCTAAGATGACTAAGAAATCTTATCCTATCTTCATCAACATTCACTATGTCGTCTGTTTGATTTTTCATTTTGTTTTATCCGTTTAATTATTGTAAAGTAGTGCTATAGCAATATTTAAATAGTCACTCACCTTTTATGGTGAGTAGATAATGGTAAATCAAAGGATACTGGAAGAAATAGGATTTTCAAAAGCAGAAGCTTTAGTTTATGTAGCTCTGCTGAAAATTGGAAAGACAAAATCTGGAGTGATAATAAAACAAACAGGGCTGCAAAGTTCGGTCGTTCATAATTCTTTGAATACATTAATCAATAAAGGTTTTGCAAATTACATTCTCGAGGGCAAAATAAAACATTATACTGCGATTTCTCCGAAGATAATCCGAGAGCATATTAAATCTAAAGAAAAAGATTTTGATGAAATATTGCCGGAATTAGAATCATATGAAGAAAAATCAAAGGAAGATCATACGACTGCAAAAGTTTATGAGGGGTTTAAAGGACTTTTGACTGCTAGTCTTGAAATGATAAAAGACTCAAAAAAAGGAGATTACAAGTATTTTGCAGCGGAAAAAATACTGCTCGACAAAAATGCGATAGAATTTTTTGAAAAAGTTGATTTAATAAAAAAAGACAAGAAAATAAATGTTAGGGGGATAGCTAAACTTTCGGGAAAGGAAGTTTTGAATAATTACAAAAATTCAATGATAAGATATACAACGACAGACATTCCTCCAGCAATGAATATTTACAACAACAAGGTGTTGATTATTTCTTTATCAGAAAAACCAGTAGGAATTTTAATTGAATCAAAAGAAATCGCTGACCAATACCACGGACTTTGGGATAATATTTGGAAGACGGCAAAGAGATAAATTTATTTGTTCAATTTATTCAGTGGAACTCATTTCATTCGTTGCTCGGCGATTTCGCTAACGAAAAGTGCTGAGGGTGAATGAAACGAACCATATTTGGTTCGGATGTGGAAAATAATTTTTTTGATAAATAACATAATAAAATCTGCAAACCAAAATTTAGATTTTCGGCACCTTAAATTTTCCTTAAAGTTTATAAACACCAAAATGTTTTATCGTTTATGAAAAAAGAGTTGATGATAGTTTTGCTCATTGGAATTTTTATTGGAATTGGTTTGGTCAGTGCTGCAAATTCTTGCGATCTCAAGGCACAGATTGTGAATCAGGATCCTTATCCAGCTGTTCCCGGCGATTATGTTAAAGTTGTTTTTCAGCTCGAGGGAATAAATAATCCGCAGTGCGGGAATGTTAAATTTGAATTGAATCAGGATTATCCGTTTTCTTTGAACGCAGGGGAGCAAAATCCAATTTTTATTAATTCCGGGAGTTATATTCTGGATTATCAGAATTATGCTACGATCCCATATAAGATAAGAGTTGATGATCGGGCTTTGGATGGAGACAATTTGATTTCGGCTTATATTTCTAATGGTGTCGGCGACGTGAAATTATATCAAGCATTTAATTTGAGTGTTAAAGACACGAAGGCTGATTTTGAATTGGGTGTGAGTGATTATTCTTATGCATCAAAGAAACTTTCGTTGAGTATTTTGAACACAGGAAAGAACGACGCTGAGGCGTTTGCGATTGAAATTCCGGCGCAGGACGGCGTCGAGGTTATTGGCTCCAATAGGGTTGTCATAGGCACGGTTGCATCAACGCAGGAAGAGATTGCTAGTTTTGAAATTAATATATCGAAGAGCCAGAATATAAAAGTTAATATTTTGTACAACGATAAAAACAATGTTCGTCGAAGTTTGGAAAAAACTTTTTATTTCGATTCAGGTTTGTTCAAAGGAACAATTCCAACTAGCGGCGGATGGAGTTTGATGAACACATTTATTTCATTGGTGGCTATTTTAGTTATTGTATTCTTTGCTTATAGATATTGGAAGCGAAGAAATGCTAAAAGAAGTTTGAGACGATAAAGCGAAGTAATTTAAACCATTTCTATTTTATTTTTTTATGAAAGATAAATATCTCGGCAAACCCGCAAAAGGTTGCGAACTTTGCAAAGAAGGGAAAAAATCCGTACTATTTGTAACAGGAATTTGTCCTCGAAAATGTGATTATTGCCCATTGTCTGATGAAAAAATGAATCGCGATGTAATTCATATTAACGAAGTTCATTTTTCTGAAACAGATGT
>Ga0247841_10007527_pt1 | contig 16137 bp, 10 predicted proteins | sample LaCruzMarch2015__2_FD_192410 | JGI IMG/M metagenome (GOLD analysis project Ga0247841, IMG submission 192410) | Freshwater microbial communities from meromictic Lake La Cruz, Castile-La Mancha, Spain - LaCruzMarch2015_18m | ecosystem: Environmental > Aquatic > Freshwater > Lake | place: Spain... | reverse complement strand
CAATATCGGCATTGCCCACGGACTTGGAAACGCACGCAAACTTTTACAGGATATAAAAGACGGCAAATCCCAATTCCATGCGATTGAAATTATGGCATGTCCCGGAGGCTGCATCGGTGGGGGAGGGCAGCCGCTTCATCACGGCGATACCAGCATACTGATGGCCCGACAGAAAGCCCTTTACACGGAAGATACCGGAAAAACTCTCCGCAAATCGCACGAAAATCCTTATGTGCAGCAACTTTATGCCGATTTCCTTGGCAAACCGATGGGCGAAAAATCGCACCACCTGCTCCACACGCATTATTTCGACAAGAGCAAACCCGCCGAAATAGCAGAATAATCAAGGATTTAAAGGTTTTTAATTTCAAAAGAAAAGATCGTTATGGCAAATATAAAACTGAACGAGCAGAAGGTTGACCAACTGAAAGCCATCTGCAAAGAATTTAACAACGACAAAGGCGAACTGATCAATGTGCTGCACAAGGCGCAAAGCCTTTACGGATACCTGCCCGCTGAAGTACAGGAAGTGATTGCCAAAAACCTGAACACATCGCTGGCGCATGTGTATGGCGTGGTTACTTTCTATTCATTTTTTACCATGATACCCAAGGGCGAGCATCCCATCAGCATTTGCATGGGAACTGCCTGCTATGTGCGCGGTGCCGAGAAAGTACTTGATGAGTTCAAACGCATCCTTAACGTACCGGTCGGCCAAACAACCCCCGACGGCAAATTCTCGCTGAGTTGCCTGCGCTGTGTAGGTGCCTGCGGGCTTGCACCCGTGGTGCTTGTTGGTGAAAAAGTGTATGGCCGCGTATCTCCTGATGGGGTAAAAGATATTATTAAGGAGTATAAATAGGAGTTGGGGATTGGGGGTTGGGATTTAGGGTTTTCTACCCCAAAAATGGTAGAATACCTCAACGTTGGAGGTAACTGCTGATTCAAAATTACTGCCTTGTTTTTGAGTAAATTATGCCTCAAACCACCCCTTTTTGTAAAAGGGGCCAGGAGTTATTAACTCAATGCATTTTTATGGCTTTCCTCGAAATTATCCGGCTGCCAGCCTGCAACCGGCAATAATAAATGCCTGCAGGAAGTTGTTCCGGATTCCATACAACATTTTGCTCTCCGATCTGCTGACAGGCTTTTACCGACTCTGCGACAAGTCTCCCGTAACTATCATAAATACCCAGGGTAACCTGCGATAGTTCAGAAAGACGATAGGTTAAAGTAATTGCAGAAGTAAATGGATTAGGATACACCGAAAAGGCTGCACCGCCTTTTTCGGCCTTGAGGTCAGTAAGCAGATCCAATTTTATATTATCAATAAAAAGGTTATTCCCATTCCCATTAACAGATTGAAAGCGGATCAACAAATCGCCTTCATAAGCCTGAAGCGGGAACGATACATGTTTCCACTCGTCGGGAGTTTGAGGGTAAAATTGATAATATATTCCATAAACGGTAGCCAGATAATACCCCCCTTTACTGAATAATGTCTGCCAGGTTGACCCGCAATCGCGTGATATGATTACCTTCAGAGAATCCAGATTATTGCCTGAATAGTATGCATACGCATAATCGAAGCTTAAATCCGTATTGTACCAGCTCGAAATATTGAGCTGTGGCAAGTCAAGATCATAAGAAGCGCCAATTGCAACGTCATTATAGTTGGCTCTCACAGCCGAACCAGTGCCACTTACCCTGGCCAGGGGCGTTTGCCCCCACTGAAATATAGATGATGAATTTACTGTCCATCCTTCCGGGGGGAAATTATTACCGTCAAAGTACTCAAATAACTCTGAAATTACCGAGGGAGATGACTCAACAATAAAATTGTTTTGTGCCAGGTCATTAAAGGTGTGAGCGTCATCCTGTCCGTTGGGCACTGATGTAAAACAACTAAATGTGTGCTCACCTGAAATAGTTGTGATGGACGGAAGAGTAACCTCCTCAGTCGTTCCAGGCTCCAGCAAACCTGTCCAGTTGAAAACAGCTATCGTGTTTTCATCAACCTGGTAATTTATTGAGACTGATGAGAGAGGTTCACTTCCAAAATTCATTAACTGAATCACAGGGTTCAACGAGAGGTTGCAGCTATGTACCAGTGGGCTGGAAATATTGGATATGCCTGCGTCATTGGGCCGCCTTGGATATTCATCGGTGAAAACCGGCAATAATGCATTGATTTTCGCCCCCAAATCTGATTCCCTGTCATTGAAAAGCATAGATATAACGGATCCTTTTTGCAAATCATAGACTGTAAAAGATACAAAACCACACATTCCACCCGAATGATAGTAATATTTTGTCGCTATCTCATGTTCCTGTATTCCTAATCCGTAAAGCGACGAAGGATCGAAGTCGAGCAGCAATTTCAGGGAGGAATCAGAGATAACAGTGCCATTAAACAAGGCGCTGTACCATTGTACCATCTCTGTGGCTGTCGCCAGCATTGCCCCACATGCATTTGCCTGGCTGTATTCAGCTGTCATAGGAGTATTCGTTACTACCTTATTGGCAAACCAGTCCCATTCGCTGGCACAGGGACCGTTTCGTGATTCGAAAGCGCCAACAAAAGTGCTGTCGAGATTCAACGGATCAAATATAACATCATGGAGTTTCTCAACCCAGGTTTCGCCTGTCGCAGCTTCAATAATCATCCCGGCCAGTACATAATTGGTATTGGAATAGGAATACCCGTTGCCTGGCGCAAAATGAGGAGGGCCAACGCTGTTTATGATCTCCTCTGTTGTCCAGAACCGGCTGGTATCGTCCCATATGTGATTGAAGATTGAAGGAAGATCATTCCAATAATCGAAAATACCACTCTGATGGGACAGCAATTGCTTAATGGTAGTTGTGGAATCAATATTCTGGAAAGAAGGCAGCCATTGGTACAATTGATCATCGAGGGTCAGAAGCCCTTCTTCCTGCAACCTGAGCATGGTAGCTGAGATAAAAAGTTTGGTATTGCTTCCGATGCCAAAACGCATATCCGGGGTTATCGGAACACCCGGCGAGGAAATGCCATTCACACCGGTCCAGATTCCTCCCTCAGGATCATAAACAGCCATGGAAGCGCCTTTTCCCCCGGTGGCCAGCATAACGCTGTCGAGAACCGTTTGAAAACGGTTGGCCCAGGTTGGATCAAATGTTGGTGCCTTCACTGCGCCTTTAGTGCTTGCTTTGAACCTGGGAGTTCCCTTGTTAAAGGATTGTGTTTGACCCGGAGTTACAGCCGGGCGCTGTTTCCAAATAAACTGCGGATCAGGATATTTTTCGCCTGGTAACCTGATCTGTGTAAAAGCTGACAGTCCAATCAGGATTGTTAAAGCTAATAGTAGAATTTTTTTCATCTGTTTGATTTTTATTTTACTGGCCTACTCTAGAAAACAGTTTTCGGCTACCCTGTTTGTTTATTCAACAATCAGTTTCTCCCTCATTTTCCCTTGATCTGTTACCAGTTCAATGATGTACATCCCTGGCTGAAGTGATGAAATATCCAGGGTGTTATTTACCGCTTTGGTATGCAGGACTTTTTGACCGGTTAGATTGTAAATAGCTGCTTCGTGAATAAATAATCCTGCTTTACCGGAAATCATCACGGTTTTATCGGCAGGGTTGGGGAATACTAGTATTTCGTTATCCAATCCGATAAGCTCAATAGAAAAAGCACAATCCGTTTTCACTTCTTCCGGGCTGTTGCAGCCGGCAGCGTTATTAACGATTTCGACAGTTCCTCCAGGTGCTGCCAGGTAGGCACAAATGCTTTTCACATCACAGGTTGATAATGAAACATTATTACCGAGGTACAAATAATTGAGCGTACCGGCATCTATATTGTCAAGCCCTGTCAGACTGACCAAGACCGGATTTTCACCTATTTGTATCGAACCTGCTCCAATAGAAGTCAGGCCTTCCAGGCCTGTAAAATTCACTATTGCTGTATTGTTTGCAATTAATAGTCCTCCCCCGATGGAAGTAATGTTATCCAACCCGGCCAGGTTGGTCAGGACAGGGCTGGCTGTAATCATTAGATTATCCCCGACGGATGACAGACCTTCCAATCCGGTCAAACTGGCCAGGGAATCATTATCTGAAATGAATAACCCATTTCCAATGTAAGTCAGGTTTTTCAGCGCAATTATGCTGGTTAGTGAAGTGTTGCCGAAAATGGACAGAAAATCCCCGATGTAAGTCAAACCTTCAAGTCCCGATAAATTGGTCAGGGAAGTGTTGTTCCCAATCCAAATACAACTGTCAACTCTGGCCAGATTATCCAGGCCCGCCAACGTGATCATGTTAGCGTTATCTTCAATTTGCAGATAACCGCCGATGGATGTCAGTACACTCAATCCGTTCAGATTGGAGATTGCCGCACCAATGCTCACATCTCCACCTATTTCCTGGCAACCGGGGTAATTTATCTGAAAACTATCAATTTGAGCCTGAGTAGTAAATGTAATGCCATCAGGCAGGCAGTGTTGTTCACAGGCCGCTTCTACTTCCTGCGCGTTGTTGCAGCCGGGGGCGTTGAAGCCGATCAACATATAGCCGTTTGGGCTGGATAGGTAATCACATATGCTCTGAACTTCACATTGAGATAAGGTATTGTTAAATTCGACATACAGATTTTCTATCGAGGCAGCATTAATATTGTCCAACCCGGCCAAACTGGTCAAAGCGTTATTCGATCCAATCAGAAGTTCTCCTCCTATGGATGTCAAATTTTCTAACCCGTTTAAGTCTGGTAGAGTATAGTTTCTAACGAGTTCTAAATTACCTCCGATAGCTTTCAGGTTCTCCAGTCCTGTAAGACTCGTCAGTGTGTGGTCCTCCAGAATAAAAAGGCCACCCCCTATAGAATTTAAATTATCAAGCCCGGTAAAATTATTCAAATGATAATTATCACTGATTGTAGCATCTCCACCAATTGTTGTTAAAGATTCCATCCCTGTTAAAGCGGTCAGGCTGTCATTCCATCTGATATTGAGGTTGCTGCCAACAGAACCCAGGTTCTCCAGCCCGGTTAAGTCGTTCAATATAGTATTCCCATTAACCGACAGGCCACCTCCAATAGAAGTCACATTGATCAATTCATCCAGATCAGTGATATCAACTCCGCTGATAGTGACATCTCCTTCGAGGGCATTACAGTCTGGATAATTGATCTGAAAATTATCTATATCTGCCAGTGAAAAAAAATAATAGTTACCATGTGGAAGACATTGAGGTGAAATACCGCAATTATTTATTGCTTCCGGAGTATCGAGGCATCCTGATGCATTATTATAAATATTGATACTGCCGCCTGGACTGACCAAATAATTACAGATGCATTGCACATTGCAGGAGGATAAGGATCTATTATTATAAATATACAGATCGGTGATGGAGCCGGAAGCCAGGAGAGAAATGCCTGATAAATTCGTTAAGCCATCATTGTTGCTGATATTCAGGGTTCCCCCAATGGATGCCAGATTCTCCAGTCCGGATAAATCTGGCAGGATATTATTAGATTGAATCCAGCAATCACCTGCAACTGATGACAATGAATTAAGCCCTTCTAAGTTGGCCAGGGCTGAATTTCCGTAGTGTTCCCCTATAATCAGGTCCCCATTGATGGCAGTCACGTTATGCAATCCTTCAAGGCTAGTTAAAGAAGGGCACCATTCAATTGTTAGGTTTCCATTGATCGAAATAAGGTTATCCAGTGCTGTTAAACTTGTCAGGGATGGATTTACTCCATGAAAAGAATTTCCAATGCGAATGCCACCCACTGTTGCCAGGTTTTCCAGCCCGTTCAGGCTCACCAGGGTACTATTGCCCCAAATAATAAGCTCCCCGTTTATAGAACTGAGGCTTTCTAATCCCGACAACTGAGAAAGTGAGGAATTATTAGTTATTGTGAAAGTTCCGCCGATAGAGACCAGGTTATTCAAACCATTCAGGTTTTGGAGATTGGAATTGCCAATGGGCCCATCAGCCGATGGGATGCTCAGTGTAAAATTCCCCGGAACTGAAGTGAGTCCCTCAAGCCCTGTCAGGCTCGTGAGGGCATAATTGCCTCCAATCTGAATGTCTCCGCCAACGAGATTCAGATGATTAAGCCCCGATAAATTAATAAGGGCATCGTTACCGGAAATAGTGAGATTTCCACCAATGGAATTCAAAACACTTAACCCGCCAAGATTTGTAATATTACCTCCCCAGCCTTCTCCAACTTGAACATCCCCCTCAATCTCTGTGCACGCCGGATAATGAAACTGAAAGCTGTCAATCTGAGTCTGATAAGTGAAAGTGATGCCTTCGGGCAGGCAACCTTGCGAAAAGGTGATTGCGTGGCAGATGGCCACAGCCGCTATTAATAAAACAAGTTTTTTCATCGTTTTAGTTTTGAAAAATTGGTTTAGTAAATTGTAGTCACATTTCAGATAACTTTTCAAACAATACCTTGCAATGCTGAGACAGTATTTCTCAGTGCATAGGTTTTCTCGCTTACCGGGGGAATACCTTGTTTAATGCGTCGGTACGTGACTGGACATGGAGCTTCTCGTAAATGTTGTGGATGTGTGTTCTTACGGTTTCGAAGCTGATCATAAGCTGATCTGCAATTTCTTTATACCGATATCCTTTAGCGAGCAGATCAAGCATTTCGCGCTCTCTTTTGGTCAGCTTTTCCATTTCCTTGCTTTGCTGTGGAGCAGGCTGGAATGCATTGATCACTTTGCGGGCAATGGTGGGCGACATAGGTGAACCACCATGGAAAAGATCCACGATGGAATCAGTGATTTTAGCTGCAGGGCTATTCTTCAGCAGGTACCCGCTGGCGCCTGCACAGAGCGAATCGAACACATTTTCGCTATCCTCATAAACCGTGCACATCATAAATTGGGTGGATGCATGACCGGGTTTAAGCCTCCTGACACATTCAATGCCGGAGATACCCGGCAAATGGATGTCCATAAGTACAATATCCAGCAATTTATCATGAATCGTATTCAAGGCTTCTTCGCCTGATGAACAGGATGCGATATACTCCAGCGCAGGGTGTGACCGGACAATAGCTTCCAGCCCTTCGCGCATTTCATTGTCATCCTCAACGATAACAACTTTAATTTTTGCAGGTTCTTCATACATCCTACAAAATTACGCTGAAACTACGCTGAAAGCAATCACCCTTTTGTTGTATTTTAGGGCAGGCGGATGATGAACAACACCCTAGTTCCAATTTGAGGCGAACTTTGAATTTCGAATGACCCGCCAAGGTCTTCAGCCCGTTTCTTCATGTTCAGCAAACCATTCCCGGATGTACCTGCCATTTTTTGATCAAACCCATGACCATTATCAGTAATGGATATTGTCATTTGATTTTTACTGATTTTCAGCACGATGCCAATTTCAGTGCAAGCCCCATGTTTTACCGCATTATGGATTGCTTCCTGTAATGAATAAAAAACATTTCGCCTGAAATCAGGCGTCAGGGATAAATCAGGGAGAGTATCAGTAACTTCCATTTTGAAACGGATACTGAAATTGTCGAGATATTCGCCGAAATACCGCCGGGAGTATGCAACAAGGCTGACAAGGTTGTCATCCTTCGGGTTCAGCGCCCAAACGATCACGTTGAGCCGTGCAATCATTTCACGCGCTGTTGAAGCTACTTTCGACATCCTTGCGTCAGTTTCCTGACCATGCTGCGGAAAATTAGGCAATCCTTCACTGATCATGGCAATTTTGGTAAGGCCTGCGCCAATATCATCGTGCATATCCTGGGAAATCCTCGCACGTTCGCGCTCCAGCATAAGTTGCCGGTCGAGGTCTTTCTGGTAAAGGCCAGCCGTATGAAACAGGGCGATCACCCTTTTAGCGATAAGCGACAGGACACGAATATCCTGTAGGGAATATACCAGCTCTGACTGTTTTGGCCCGCAGAGGAAAAATCCAAATGGTTGATCTTCCTTTAACAAAGGAACAATCAATTCTCCATTGCTTCTTTCAAGGAATGGTGGCTTTTGATCAAGTTCAGCAGGGGAGAAGACCCATGATTTCTTCAGTCTGGTTTCAAATTCAGTGGTAACCCTGCATTCTTTATGAACCTCTGCAACATCCAGCCCTATCCAATATGCGGATTCATAGTCCAATTCTTCTTTCTTCAGGTGGAAAACCAATGACTTAAAATGAAAAATCTCATCCAATCCAAGTACAACGCTTTGCTGTAATTCATTTGCCGGGTAAATCCCGGCCAGTTTTCCCTCGAAATTGGAAACTACAGTTGCAGAATCGTAGGTTTCCCGGTGAAATACCCGGTCAACCATTCGCTGCAACCCATCGCGCAATACAAGGAATATACTCACTGATATGGCAAGTGTCAGAAACCGGGTGAAGTCGTTTTCTTTTATAATGAATTGGTCTACAAGGTAGATCAGGATCAGGTAAGAAACAATGATGACTAAGGTTGCCCCAATATAAAGTAACGCTTTCCGGATGAAGATCTCTATATCCCAAATCCGATAGCGGAAAATGGCAACCAGGATACAGCAGATCAGGATAATGCCTCCAATGCCTTGTGATGTTTGAACCAGATATGGGAATTTATTGTTAAACTCGTTCAGATAGTCATAAAAAAAGCCCAGCATGACCGGAGTAATACAACTGAACGAAATACCGATGATTATGATGCGTAACTGATTGCGGGAGAGCGTATCCCTGATTAAAATATACTGGTTTATTGCCGTTGCAAGTGCAATGATAAAGGTCATAATAAACCACCAGAGGGATATTCTATCAATAATCTTCGTCATGCTCCCTAGAGGTGCATCTTTAAGCCAATCGCTGAGATAACCTGCAACAAAGGCAATAGCTATTAATGCTCCTATGATATAAATAAACAATGGTAGTTGTTTAAACCAAGGTGGGAGTCTCATTGGTTTTGGAAAAAGGAGCAAAAAATTGATCAATACAGGAACTGACAGATTTCCGCAAATCCGAAAAGCAATTTCTGCAATGAATGCCGGAGCCTCATAAAAGTCCAGATGCTGGGCATTCACTGTAATTATGAAAAGTTGTATGTAAATGAACAGGAGTTGCACTGCTCTATCATTCGGCTTCTTGTAAAGGAGGTAAAGACTGCTTATACTGAAAATCGCCATAATGATGTAAATAGTCCAGAAAAATCCCGGAGCCATGCTGAGGATGGATCCCAAAACGATTGGCAGCTTGATTTCGGCATTATTTTTCAGCACTCCCACCACAACAGTATCACCTACACTTAAGCCATATTGTCCCGACGTCCAGTTCTGAACAGAGATATTATTCAAAGAAATTAATGTATCCCCGGTTCTTATGCCTGCCTTGTAGGCTATTCCACCAGTTTTAACATAATCGAAAATGTATTGGCTGTTAACTAACTTTTCGGTGGAGCCGGACTGCGTCATTCGTCCCCTGAAAACCATAAATACCGTAATCACAAAAACAGCCATGAGCACAAGCAGGTATGCCCAATAAGGAATGCGGCTGGTAAATTGTTTAAGGGCAATCATTATAATGGAAGAATAACTTGAGTAAAGGTAAGAAATATAACAGAATTGGTAAGATTGCAAATTGCAAAATATACCAACTGCCTATCTTCTGATTTTCCTTAACTGATTTGCTGACAGCAACTTTACGGAAAAATAACCTACATCAACCGGTTTTCTCCCGTCAATTCAAAAACAGCTTTAAAAAGATTTTCCTCTATCTGATCGAAAGGCTTCTGCCGGCGGGCAAACACGGCTTTGGCGGTTTCCATGGCTTCGGCAAGTTTGTGTTTCCTGAAGCCGGTTGTGCCGCCCCAAACAAAAGAAGGGATAAAATTCCGATGGTAGCTTACCCCGAAAATATTTGAGCAAACCCCGGCTGTGGTCCCCGAATTGAACATCGAACTGATTCCTGTTTTACTATGGTCGCCCAACACCAACCCACAGAACTGCAGGCCGGTATTCACAAATTTATTCTCTGCGTAACTCCATTGTTTAGCAGGTTCATAATTGTTTTTCAGGTTGCTGGTGGTTGTACCGGCCCCCAAATTGCACCATTCGGCAATCACCGAATCGCCGAGAAACCCGTCGTGCGCTTTGCTCGAAAAGCCAAACATCACACTGTTGTTGATTTCGCCCCCGGCTTTGCACCATGGGCCTATGGTAGTTCCTTTGTATAGGAGCGTTCCCATTTTGAGTGTTGCATGATCGCCTATGGAAGCAGGCCCTTCGATGTGGCAGCCCTGCATCACCTCAGCATGTTTTCCGATGTACACCGGGCCTTTAAGCGTGTTGATGCCCGAACACTCGATGCTTACTCCTTCCTCGATAAAAATATCGTTGCCCAACACCTGGTTTGTCGGTGAAACGAATGCTGATTTGCGTCCTGTTGTGAGCAATTGGTAATCCTCAACGATGCATGTTTTGTTGAAGCTGAATATTTCCCAGGTATCTGAGATTTGTATAATTGGCAGAGTGGTTACTTTCTCTGTTAATTCGGTCGGAAATCCCTTCCTGTAAAGTTTTAACGATTCTGCAGTAAGGTGCAAAGCAATTATAGTATTGCCTTTTACCAAAATGCTTTCGGTTCCAAGTGTCAATATTTCTGAGATCAGTTCTTTCGAAGGACATACCGAACCATTGATAAGGATATTATCGGAGCCAACTTTTATAGGGAACTTCTCTTGCAGATAAGGTTCAGTAAGGTATGAAAAAGTTGTTTGAAGGTGCTTCTCCCATTTTTCCCTGATGGTGAGGATGCCTAACCTAATTTCGCTCACTGGCCGGAAAAAAGTCAACGGGCGAAGCGAAACCCGCGAATTATCGTCAAAAAGTATGAAACTTAACATAGCACTTTACATCTTGAAATGCGGTGATTGAACTTATAGGGCTGATTCTTATTTTGAAGTGCTATGGGATAAATTTGGTGCATCTTTGTGCCTTCTTTGTGTAACTCAGTGTAACAGCTATACCACAAAAAGCTCAAGAGATACACAAAATACACAAAGGAATATGACACTATTGAATAAGAATGATCTATCAGACATGATAACGGGATGGGTTATGGAATAGAATTCAAATGGTCATCAATTAGTAATAGCACCTCAAAATAAGAATTAACCGTAATTTTGGATTTATCCGCATTCAATTGGATTGTTACCTTGTGCTTGTTTAGGGATTAATAACCTGGATCTTTCGGTTGATCCATTGCCCTTTCATCCCAATCTGAACCAGATAAATGCCCGTTGGCCAGTTACAGGTCAGCATGTAAGTTTCAGCAAAAGGGGAAAATGAACTTACAATTTTACCGGTAATGTCCCGAACTATGAGTTTTTGCATAGCCGATTCAGTTTCAATAATAATTATTCCATTTACAGCAGGGTTAGGAAAAATCCGAACCTGGTTTTCAAACCTTTCCACAATCCCAACATTGGAATCGCAGGCAAGAGTGATGTTCCAGCCGGCGGCAATATTCGATGAATTGGAAATGAATCGGAAAGTAAGAGCCCCGTTTACGTTTTGCGCAAAAAGTGGTTCAGGAATACTGCTACCGCAAAGGGTGGCAATAAGATTATCATTGGTCGAAATACCATCATAAACCAATAAGCGGTCGTTTTCGCAATTTGTCCCTCCTTCTTCGATTGCAAGGTTATTGAAAGTTGCTTTCAGCTTTTTGGCAGGTTCAGGAGGCGAAAAAGTTATAGTATAATTCTCATTATCAGTATATTGACTATTAGGGCCACCTGAATCGAAAAATTGGCCATGACAAACAGTATAAGATTTTTCACCCATGAGATACCAGGGTTTGACTTCTATATATTGATTACGCTCCAGTGAGTCTACTGATCCTGGGCGAGTTACAACGAGTTTCACCGTGTAGAAGCCGGGTTGATCGTAGTTTACTATAGGATTTGTTTCCGTTGAAGATGAAGGGTTGCCTCCTTCAAATGTCCAGGACCACGTTTGGGGGCTGCCGGCTGATTGATCAGTAAAATGTACAGACTGGTCAACGGCGATGATGGTCGTATCGGCTTTGAAATTTGTTTTGAGCCTTCCATTATACAACTGTACATTACATATTTTGGGTTGCTTGTCAGTTACCTGAACCGAAAAAGTCTTAGGGTAATATCCAGCCGATGAAAATGTCACATTGTAAAAACCACCTTTAAGCAACCTGTGGTAATCACCCACGGCAGGATCTGTGAAAACATGGGAGCTGTCTTTGTCAAAACCTGTAATGAAAACCTTGGCGTTTAATGGCTCGCCACTCATCGAATCAGTGACCAGGCCTTGTAAACCATATCCTGATTCTTGAATATAATTTAAAAGTGAGCGGTAATTGTAATCCCAATGATTTATTAATTGAGAAGTAGGTAAGAGTTTAATGTCGGAAATTTCCATGGTAACTTCGCGGCAATTCCTGAAATAGTTCATATAATCCTGTCGCCCGCCTTCTATTTCGTACCATGCGTTGCCATTGGTAATTCCATTTTGGTATTCATTCATATAATTTGCCGGTGCGTGCAGGTGAACAGTATCAGCATATTCGCGGCTCACAAATATCCACCAGGCATCATCGGCTGCCAGCTTCGACCAGGTATCCCAAGGGTAGTTTATTACTTCGGTGCCCCCGTGAAAGTTAGCACCCATCGTAAAATGATGAAAACCCGCAAAGCTCATAAAAGCATTGGTTTCAGGTTGCCAGACATTACCGTCAGGGTGCGGGCCGCCTTTAGGATCCGGGAAGTTTCGATTTATATCAACATCGTTTGCATTGCCGCGAGTAGCACCGTTCACCGTGTTATTTCCACCCTTGTAAGTACCATCAGGATTTGCCAACGGACAAATTACGATTTCAGTATTATTCACCATTTCGGTAATCCGGGCATCGGTTCCATATCCGGTTAACAAATAATCAATTAAGTGAAGCATAAGGATATACCCGGTAGTTTCGTCGCCATGGATACTTGATGAATAAAGAAACTCGGGTTCATTTTCCTGAATACCGGGATTATCCGTTATTTTCACAGCCAACAACTTCCTGCCACTTGCAAGTGTTCCGATGGTGAGCAGTTTACAGATATCGGGATGATTCGAAACAAATTCGGCCATGAGCGTTTCGTATGCAGGATAAGTTGGGTAGTAATTCCAATCGAGAACCTGTTCTGGACGGTCGGTCATTTGCACTTCTTCAAGTTCGGAGGGAGCTGTAAGTACCGTGAAATCAATTTGATAGGTTAAAAACTCAGATAATTCCTTACGGTTTGCATAAGCGTAAATAGTATTTTCTTTAATGTTATCGAGCGAAATCACATGTGTGAGTTGGGATAGCAAACTATGATCCTTCAACTGAAAGCTAAAGTATACTTCGCCCCGCCGGTCAAGTTCCTGAAAGGCACGTTCGATCGGGATTGTTTTTTTTTGTGCTGATAATGAAATGGTTATAAGTAAAGCATAACCCACTGCAAGCAACTTTTTCATAGTTTTTCAGATATTATTTTACTTGGTTCTCAGGTTCAAATTCGGCTAAGAGGTTCGATATCTGGTTATAATGTGGCTTTTCAACCTTCACCAGCGGCAGCCTAAGATTGTTGGAAATGATAGATTTAATTTCAAGGGCAGCTTTTATCCCCGAAGGGCTTCCATCAGCAAAAACAGCTTTGGTAAATTCAGTAAGTTTAAAATGGATTTCGCGGGCTTTGCGCACATCACCTTTAAGTCCAAGATGTACCATTTCCGATATTTCTTTTGGCAAGGTATTGGCAACGACCGATATTACTCCATCGGCACCCATGGCAAGCAAGGGAAGCGTGATCAGGTCATCGCCTGAAATGACGAGAAAGTCTTTTGGCTTATTCCGGATAATATCCATAATCTGTTCAAGACTGCCCGACGCTTCTTTTATGCCTATAATATTGTCAAATTCATTGGCAAGTTGGAGCGTAGTTTCCGGTTTCATGTTTACGCTGGTACGTCCGGGAACATTGTACATGATGATCGGCAGAGGGCTTACTGTCGCGATATTCTTATAATGCAAATATAACCCACGTTGCTGAGGTTTGTTGTAATAGGGTGTAACTGAAAGTATTGCATCATATCCGTCAGCCAGATTGCTGCGCAATATATTAATAACATCCTGCGTGTTATTTCCACCGATACCAATAACCAACGGAACCCGTTTGTTCACAATTTCAACGACAAACCCTGCTATCGCGTGTTTTTCTTCTCTTGTCAGGGTGGCGGTTTCGGCCGTTGTACCCTGAACAACCAGATAGTTGACACCGCCCAGTATCAGGTGTTCGATGAGCCGTTCTAGAGCCATAAAATCAATAGTGCCTTGTTTGTGGAAAGGGGTGATCATGGCAACCCCTGTTCCTCTAAATTTTGTATCCATATGATTTTTAGGTATTTATCTTTGTTAAATAATGTATCACCTGATTGGTAAAAGATTCGATCGTTTCTTCCGGAGAGGTATGAATCATCAGATCATAAAGCATCTGATGATTTTCATCAAATCGTCCGATTTTGAGGCTTGCTTTCGATAAAGCAGCGCAATACGTCAAAGGCAAATGATCGGACAGGCTCAGGTCGAGAAGTATATCAAAATTGGTCTGAGTAAATTCCTTAAAAAAAGGCTTCACAGGTTGATACCGCCAATTGACATCATTTGAAGTGATAATATCCTGCAGCAGCTTTGGAATGAAATAATGAGGGATTGTCTTAAGGTCAGTGTAACATAAAACTCTGACAATGAGCTTCATGTTGATGAATTTTTCAATTATTGTTTCAACTTTTTTGTAGGTTTCCTCGTCAGACAGATAATAAAGGAAGGCAATATGACGGGCGCTTTCCAAATTCACTTGTTTGGGCAGCCTGTGCAATTCCTGAACCTGATGCCGCAGGAATGACTTTGCAAATCGCTCACGAATATTTTTTAACATTTTCAATCAATTCAGCAATTATTGGTTTATGGTTAATGATTGATTACTGATTACTGATCACTAAAACGACAATGTTTTTATTTTTGACTTGCTAAAGTACTTAATTTCTAATTGCTGCCTCATCACAGAAAAAAAATGCTGTCAACTTTGGAATGAATTAACCTTCTTTTGAAAAAATGAAAAAAGAAAAAGATGAATACAAAGCACTGTTTTTCATTATATTGCATGAATCATTGATAGTCGCATATCAAGCGGAAAGGTTTTCGAAGCAAGAGATAATTTCACCCACATACATTCTGTGATAATCCTTACCAGGGTAATTGGAATCAATGTTTTCATTCAGGAATTGCTTTGGGTTGATATCAGAAAAATATATCTTTCTACATTCGAGCATCAGTTTAGCCTGAGTGTAAAATACCGAACCATTTGGCGAAGTGATTGGATTAAGCCCTGTCTCCTTCATTTTATCTATGTCACGACCCGATTTTGTGCCACAAATATTCAAAGCATTTTTATATTTTTCATCGAAAAAGCACATGCTGAAAAAATCATTTTGTTCCATAAACCCAAAAGTAAATCGTGGTGGCCTTACGAAGCAAAAAACCACATTTTTGTTCCATAATACACCCATTCCACCCCAGCTAGCAGTCATGGTGTTAAAGTTCTCAGGAGTTCCGGCAGAGAGTAAAAACCAGTCGCTCCCTATGAGCTGGAAAATATTTTCTTTGATTTCCTTTGGACGAATTTTGAGTAAGTTGCTGTTTTCCATTATCTTAATTTCTCAATCTGGCAATGACTTATGGCTGAAAAGTATTTGGTCTCATGATTTTTATATACAATGAAGCCGCTACAAAGATAACATTATTCGCAGCTTGGTATCTGCCGGATTTCATTGGAATGAACAATCATTTATCACTTGCCGGCTATTATCAAAATCGAAATCCTTTCCCCATAAATAAATATCCACATTAACCCATTTTGCAGCTCCATTCAGTCTAAATGTTAAAAAACAGCCAATTTTGAACAAAAGTTGTCCATTTTGAACGGTTTTTGTATTGTTTGAAATACTATGTTGCTGATATTCAATATGTTCATTTTTAAAATGTCGTTGTAGTGCCCTTTTTACTGTTGTTTATGAAAGTATTGAGAGCGAATTTTGCATCATGTATTTC
>Ga0247841_10007525_pt1 | contig 16139 bp, 14 predicted proteins | sample LaCruzMarch2015__2_FD_192410 | JGI IMG/M metagenome (GOLD analysis project Ga0247841, IMG submission 192410) | Freshwater microbial communities from meromictic Lake La Cruz, Castile-La Mancha, Spain - LaCruzMarch2015_18m | ecosystem: Environmental > Aquatic > Freshwater > Lake | place: Spain... | reverse complement strand
GAAAGAATCAAGAGGGGAAGGCTCTTGAGAATAGCCAATGAGCTCAGCCCAGAAACAGACAACCTCAAACTGAGACAGCTGCTTTACAGGATGCGCAGGGAAGGAATGAAAGCGCGGAAATGAAGCGTTTCAGAACTTCACTGCAAACTTTCCCTGATGCGAATGCTTCCTCTCCCTGAGCGAGTGCGCGTGCCTCAGGCCCTGCGCGCGGCGCACGAGAATCTTGAAGTGCTTGAAGACATTTGCGAGAAAGACTTCCTCATGCCTCACCATCCTGTACAATATGTGCTCCTCGCGCAGCAAGAAGGACTTCTCCTCCTTGAGCTCCTTCTTTGAAAAGAAAGGATACACCATCACCGCAAAAATAATGCACGCGACTCCGGTCAGAAGCTCGTTAAGGCGGATGTTGAAGAGGAGGAAAACGCACACAAAAACCCCAGCCAACAGAATTAGCCTTTCGGAAAAAATCTTTTTCCTGTCAATTTTCAGGGCGGAAAAGCACACAAGGAGATACACAATGGCAAAATTGAATGTGGAAAAAATTATCAGCTGCTTTATGTCAAGGAATGCAGTTAGGAAAAAGGCCAGCAAAGTATGGACTATGAGGGAAATGTGCGGGCTCTGGTATTTCGGATGAAGCTTTGCCATCTGCCTTGGAAAATAACCGTCAGCGGCAAGCGCATAGCCAAGCCTCACAGTCCCTATTAGATTGCTCTCGTCGCTTCCTGACACGGAAATTATTGCGCCAAAGACAACTATTGCAGCGCCAAAAGTCCCGAGCATTATGGATGCCGCAAACGCAAGCGGCGCGCCCTGGCCTGCAAGCTGCATTCCAGCAATTGAAATCAAAGCGAAATTTGTTATCACATAAAAGAGCGTGATGATTGCAATCCCGATGACAATCGCCTTCGGGATTGTCTTCTCCGGATTCCTGATTTCTGTTGAAGGAATTGTCGCAATCTCAAATCCCACAAAAGCCCAGAATATCAGCACCAAAACTTCGCCAAAGCCTTCAAAGCCAAAGGGCGCAAACGGGGAAAAATTTGCAAATGCTGTTGCAGGCGCTGTAAGAAAAACCCACGCGCCAAGGAGGATTATCAAAAGCAGCGGCAATAGCTTGAGTATTGTCAATGCATCATTGACTTTCGCGGCCTTTTTTATCCCGTAATAGTTTGTCAAAAAAAGGAACGCGAGGAAAAGCGCAATTGCCGCAGTCTTTGCGAAAAAATCCATCGGAATGAAAAATTGCAGGTAAAGGACAAAGGCAAGCGGAAAAACGCACAATCCCGCAAGCTCGGCAAGCCACAATAGCCATCCTGAGACAAATGCGGGAAAATGCCCGAAGGCCTCGCGCACAAATGCAAAAGGCCCGCCGGCTTTTCGCACATAGCGCGCGCACACAGCAAATGCAATTGCAGTGATTATTGCAAAGACTCCAGCAACAATCCAGACAAGGATGCTCGCAGGGCCCATCTGCTTCATTCCAAATGCGGTTGCGACATAAATGTCGCTTCCAATGACAGCGCCAATGACAAGATTGACCACATCAAACAGGCCGAGCTTTTCGCGAAAAGGCATTCTGAAGAAAAGGGAGCGGAGTTTTATAATGTTTCTGGGCATTCTGGGCTTTTTCGGGGATCGCCAATAGCTTTAAAACCTTTTCTTCAGTTAAATAGCTAAAAACCACCTAGACCGATTTCTCGAAACAAAACGGTGCTAAAATTTGATGTCAAGCGCACGCTTTGAAAATTGAAAAAGAAAAACAAAACAGCCATCAGCACAAATTGGCTGCGGGAAAAGGGCGGTTTTTCCTAAAGGGTGAAGTTGTTGGGATTGAAGACTCTTTCAGAAAACAAGCTTGTTCCAAAGCATGAAATAATCCCTGCTGAAAAAGCCCTGGAAATTTTTGCAAAATACGGAGCAGACGCGAAAAAGCTCCCTCAAATTCTGCGCGAAGACCCAATGGTCGAAGAGACTGGCGCAAAGAAAGGCGACCTTCTCAGAATCACAAGGGACAGCCCGACTGCCGGAAGGACAACATACTACAGGATAGTGGTGTGAAATGGCGCTCAAGACATGGCCAATAGTGCAGGCATACTTCAAGAACCGCAATTTTGCGCAGATGGAAATCAACTCATTCAACCAGTTCGTCGACATGAAAATCAAGGAAATAGTCGACGAGAACAAGGAAATAATCCCGAAGATCGAGGAAGTAAAAATCGAGTTGTCAGACATTGAAGTTCAGAAGCCAAAGCTCACGGAAGCTGACGGCTCCCCGAGGATAATCTTCCCGATGGAAGCAAGAATGAGGAACAGGACTTACAGCGCTCCAATATACCTCACAATGAGGCTCTTGAGAAGGGATGTCGAGCAGGACGTCAAGAAGACTTACATTGGAGAGCTTCCAATAATGCTCAAAAGCAACCGCTGCTGGCTTGAGGGAAAGACAGAGGACGAGCTTGTTGAAATGAGCGAGGACCCAAAGGACTTTGGCGGATACTTTATAATCAACGGCTCTGAAAAGGCTCTAATGACCCAGGAAGTATTGGCATCAGACAGGGTATTGGTAAGCGAGCAGATTGACAAGATAACAAGCGAAGTCATTTCAACAAAAGGCGCATTCAAGGGAAGGGTCAGGATTCAAAGAGGCCCTGACGGAATGCTTTCAGTAAGCTTCCCAGCCTCGCCAAGAAAGCTCAGGCTTTTCACTCTATTGAAGGCATTGGGGCTTGACTCTGACGCTGAAATACTTGACGCATTTGACGAAAGAAAGGAAATACAGAACGACATTGCATTAAACCTCGAGCAGCTCCTGGTGAAAGACCAGGAAGACGCGCTTGACAGGATTGGAAAATACGTTGCCCCAGGGCAGGTAATAGACTACAGGCTCAGGAGAGCAAAGGAAGTCATTGACGCATTTTTGCTGCCACACATCGGGCAAAAGGCAGAAGACAGGCTTGCAAAGGCATACTATCTTGCAATGATGGCGACAAAGGCAGTTGAAAGGGCATACGGGCTCAGGGGAAAGGATGACAAGGACCATTACTCAAACAAAAGGCTCGAGCTTTCAGGAAAGCTCATGGAGCACTTGTTCAGGTACTCTTTCAAATACTTTGTCAAAGACCTGAAGTTCCAGATTGACAGGACAATCACAAGGCGCAGGAAGCTCAATATTTCAACAATTGTAAGGCCAGGCGCTGTGACTGAAAGAATAAAATTTGCAATGAGCACTGGAAACTGGATTGGAAGAGCGACTGGCGTTTCAAAATTCATGGACCGCGTAAATTACTTGGCGCCTCTCACAGACTTGAGGAAAGTAAAAAGCCCGCTCGACAAGAACCGCGAGCTTTACGAGGCAAGGGATGTCCACGGAACGCACTTCGGAAGGCTCTGCCCCATTGAAACTCCAGACGGACCGCAATGCGGACTTGTAAAGAATCTCGCGCTCATGGCAGAAGTCACTACAGAGACTCCTGAAGACAATGTTGAAAAAATGCTCAAGGAAATGGGAGTGAAACTGAAATGATGATTAAACAAAGTGAAGATGCATTCAGCAAAGCTGAATGCGTCATCGGCGCTGCCCACGAAAGGGCAATGGGAGTAAAGCTCAAATAACATTTTTTAGGTGAATGGTTTGGTAAACGTCGGGGAAAAGGCAAAAATTTACATCAACGGAAGGCTTGTCGGCTTCCACAAGGAGCCACTGGAGCTTGTAAAGGAAATTGTCAAGAAAAGAAGGCAAGGCAAGCTTGACTCCCAAGTCAACATTGCATTCCACGAAGACACGAATGAAGTCTTTGTGAACACTGATTCAGGAAGAGTCCAAAGGCCATTGCTTGTAGTGGAAGGCGGAGCCCCAAAGATTACTGACGATGTGCTCAAGCAGGTCAAGGAAGGAAAAATGACCTGGCAGGACCTTGTCAACAAGGGATACATTGAATACCTTGATTCCGAAGAGGAAGAGAACACTCTCATTGCAATTGACGACAAGGAGCTCACAAAAGAGCACACTCATCTGGAAATCTCTGGAATTTCCTCATTCTCAATAATCAGCTCAATGATCCCATACCTCGAGCACAACCTCGCGGGAAGGTCATTGCACGGCGCAAAAATGGCAAAGCAGGCACTCGGATTGGGAACAATCAACTATAATTTGAGGACTGACACTGAAGGGCATTTGCTTTACTATCCTGAAAGGGAAATAGTCACAACAAAGACAATGGACTTGCTGCACATTGCGGAAAGGCCGCAGGCGCAAAACTTCGTTGTCGCAATACTGCCATACTACGGGTTCAATTCCTTGGATGCTGCAGTATTGAACAAGGGATCCATAGACAGGGGGCTCGGGCGCTCTGCATACTATAGAAGCTACGAAGCAGAAGAAATCAGGTATCCTGGAGGACAAGTTGACAAATTTGAGATTCCAAAAGAAGACACAATAGGCCACATGGGAGTTGACGCTTACAAGTACATTGGGGAAGACGGACTTGCAGAATTGGAGCAGGAAGTCAAGGAAAAGGACATCATTATCGGAAGGACTTCTCCGCCAAGATTTTTGGAAGAAGTTTCAGAGTTTGGAATAGTGCAGGAAAAAAGAAGGGAAAGCTCTATTGGAATAAGGAAAGGAAAGCCAGGATTGGTTGACAGGGTAATGATTACAGAAGGAGAATCAGGAAACAAGCTCGTGAAAGTAAAGCTTCGCGGAATAATGATTCCAGAGCCAGGGGACAAGTTCGCAAGCAAGCACGGGCAGAAAGGAGTCTGCGGAGCAGTAGTCCGCGAAGAAGACATGCCATTCACTGAATCAGGAATGAGACCGGACTTGATAATGAACCCTCACTCTATTCCGTCAAGAATGACTCTCGGGCACATGCTTGAAATGCTTGCAGGCAAGGCCGGTTCGCTCTCGGGGCAAACAATTGACGGAACAGGCTTTGACAATGTCAAGGAAAAAGACTTGCGCAAAATGCTCTTGGAGCACGGCTTCAGGGCTGACGGAAAGGAAGTCTTCTATGATGGAACAACAGGAAGAAAGCTTGAGGGCGAAATTTACGTCGGAGTAATCTCTTACAGAAGGCTCTTCCACATGGTAGCGCACAAAATGCAGGCGCGCTCTCGCGGGCCAGTCCAGATTCTTACAAGGCAGCCGACTGAAGGAAAGGAAAAGGAAGGCGGCCTGAGGTTTGGAGAAATGGAAGGAGAAACTCTTGTAGGCCACGGAGCAGCAATGCTCTTGCAGGAAAAATTCATTGAAGACTCTGACAAGGTCACAGAGCTGGTTTGCGAAAAGTGCGGAGTCATTGCAATCAATGATCATATAAGGAACAAGAAATACTGCCCAATATGCAATTCCTCAAAAGTCTATCCAGTCGAAATGGCTTACGGATTCAAATTATTGCTTGATGAATTGAAGGCATTGGGAATAATGCCAAAAATAAACATAACGGACAAGGTGTAATTGAATGAAGAAAGAAACCAAAAAAGTTTTGAAAAAAGAGCTTATTTCAAGCTTAAAGCCAAACAAAAAAAACATTTGCTTTGGAGTTGCATTCTTCATTATTGCATTAATAATTTTGGCAGGATTTACAAAAATAGACCTGGCATACAACTTAGGAATTTCAGTTCTTTTGGGAATAATAGGATACACAAGCGCTTCAGGATGGGTGCCTTAAATGCTTCTGAAAAAAATTGCAAACATTGAGTTTTCTGTCCTCGGTCCAGAGATGATAAGGAAAATGTCGGCTTTGGAAGTCAAAAATCCAGAGACTTACGACAAGGACGGCTACCCAATGGAAAGCGGCCTCATGGACCCTCACTTGGGAGTCATAAACCCTGGCCTAAGGTGCAAGACCTGCGGACAGCAGATGAAGACATGCCCAGGCCACTTCGGGCACTTGAACATGATAAGGCCAGTAGTGCATTCTGAATTCTCAAAGAAAGTCGAAGAGCTCATGTTCTGCACCTGCCAAAGCTGCGGAAGAATAGCAATGGCTGACGAGAAGATTGCAGAGCTCAGGAACATAATGCAGACTGACGAAACAGTGGACATTGTGAAGCGCATTCTTGCAAAGACAAAAAAGGGAAGGAAATGCCCTCACTGCTCTGCAGAAAGAAAGCAGGTCATTCTTGACAAGCCGACAAACTTCTATCTGGACAAGGACAGGATTTACCCGACGCAGATAAGGGACTGGATGGAAAAAATTCCTGACAAGGACCTAGAGCTTTTCGGCTACAATCACGAAAAAATAAGGCCAGAATGGTTTGTGCTCACGACACTGCAAGTGCCTCCAATAAACATCAGGCCTTCAATCACTCTCGAATCAGGAATAAAGAGCGAGGACGACCTCACGCACAAGCTTGTTGACATCATCAGGATAAACATCAGGCTGAAAGACAACATTGACGCAGGAGCGCCACAGCTAATCATTGAAGACCTGTGGGACTTGCTGCAATACCACGTTACCACTTACTTTGACAACAACACTGCAGGAGTTCCTCCAGCAAAGCACCGTTCCGGAAGGGCACTAAGGACACTGGTCCAAAGGCTCAAGGGAAAGAGAGGCCGCTTCAGGTACAATTTGACTGGAAAGCGCGTAAACTTTGCAGCCCGTTCAACAATTTCGCCAGACCCTTACTTGAGCATTGACGAGATTGGAGTCCCGGAGCTCATTGCAAAAGAGCTCACTGTTCCGGAATATGTCACGGAATGGAATGAGAAGGCAATAAAGAAAATGCTGAAGGAAGAGAAAAACATTATCTACGTCATAAGGCCGAACGGGCAGAGGAAGAAAGTCACAGAAGACAACAGGAAAGAGATAGAGGAAGAGCTCGCGCAAGGCTTCAAGGTAGAAAGGACTCTCCAGAACGGCGACATCATTTTGTTCAACAGGCAGCCGTCATTGCACCGTATTTCAATGATGGCGCATTACGCAAGAATAGTGCCAAACAAGACATTCCGCATGAATCCTACAACATGCAAGCCATACAACGCAGACTTTGATGGAGATGAAATGAACCTCCACGTTCCGCAGACAGAGGAAGGAAAGGCAGAGGCAAAAAACCTCATGCTTTGCTCCCGCCAGGTAATAAGCCCCCGCCACGGAGGCCCAGTCATTGTAATGGATGAAGACATGGTTTCAGGATGCTTCACGCTCACGCTCAAAAGCACGAAATTCGAGAAAGAATACGCAATGAAGCTTTTCTACGAGCTCGGAGTCACTGAACTCCCAGAGCCAGACATTGAAGGAAAATACTATTCAGGAAAGCTCGTGTTCTCTCAGGCATTGCCAAAAGACCTCAACCTTGCATACGAGACATACTCATGCGGCCTTGTGAAAAGGTCTGGAATGTGCAAGGAATGCAAGAAGGAAGACTGCGGATTTGACTCTTACGTCAGGATAAAGAACGGACAGCTAATGTCCGGAGTAATAGACGCCGCATCGCTTGGAGAGAGGAAAGGAATGCTTGTTGATGCATTGTTCAGGGAATATGGCCCTGACACTCTTGAAAGATTCTACAGCACAATGTGCAGGATAGCGCCGGCAATAATCACAAGGAAGGGAATGACTGCAGGCATTGACGAATACCAGACTTCAGAGGCCACTGAAAAATTAAGGACAGAGCTTGTTGCGGAAGAGCTTGAGGCAACTGACAAGCTGGTGGCAGACTTCAGGAAGGGAACTCTGGAGCACATTCCTGGAAAGACGCTTGAGGAAAGCTTTGAGACTAGAATGATGGTTGAAGGAGCAAAAGTCAGGTCAAAGATTGAAAAGCAGATTCTGAAGGAAAAAGTGGAGCAGACACTGCTCTCCGCAACTCCTTACTATAATACTGCAATAATAATCCTGAGCAAGGCAAAAGGAAGCCCTTTGAACTTGACAAACATGTCCGGATTTTTGGGACAAGTGTCTGTCAGGGAAGGAAGGCCAAAAAGGGGATTCAAGGGAAGGCTCTCAAGCATCAACAGGAAAGGAGACATTGGCGCAATCGCCGGTGGATTCGTTCAGAACAATTTCATACAAGGCCTCAATGTCAGGGAATTCTTCATACACTCAATGGGTGGAAGGCAGGGAGAAGTCGACACTTCAGTCGCAACAAAGGTTTCAGGATACCTGTACAGGCGCCTTGCAAACTCATTGAAGGACCTCATGGTGCACAATGACGAGACAGTCAGGACAGCAAACAAGAACCTCATACAGTTTGTCTACGGCGAAGACTCGATCTTCCCGATGAAGGCAACGCGCGGAAAAAGCATAAGCGTAGAGAAAGTCTATAACGCTAACAAGAAGGGAAAATAAATGGCAAAGAAAAAAGAGGCAGAAGAAATTCCGCAAGAGAAAAGCATTGTCATTGAAGAGACAGAAATAGACTGCCTTCAGGCCTACGGCCTGCCGAAAAGCGTCATTGACGAAATTGACAGCGTCTGCCTTGACAAGAACCTCAACGCGACAGAAAAGGACAAGCTCACTGAACAAGTTAAGACAGCATTCGACAAGCTCAAGGTGGAACCTGGAGAGGCAGTCGGAATAATTGCCGCGCAATCCCTCGGAGAGCCTGGAACCCAGCTCACATTGAGGACAAAGCACTATGCAGGAGCTGCAGAAGTGTCTGTCGGCTCTGGAATCCAAAGAGTGGAAGAGATTGTTGACGGAAGAAGCAAGGCAAAATACTCCACAATGACAATATTCCTCAACGAAGAATTCCGCGCTGACAGGCAAAAGGCAGATGTTTTTGCAAAGTCGCTCATTGATGTAAGGATTGGCGACGTTATAAAAGTCCATGAGGACTTCAGCGAAAAAAGCGTTGTCGTAGAGCTTTTGCCTGAAGAGATTGCGGCAAGGAACATCAACACTGAAGAGCTTGCTGAAAAGATTGAAAAGAACGCAAAGGGAAAAATGAAGAAAATCAACGAGAAAAAGCTCGAGTTCAATTACGGAAAAGAGTCGCTCTTGAAAATCAGGAAACAGGTCCTGAAGCTTTTGGACACAAGAATCCAGGGAGTCAGGGGAATTGACAAGACAATAGTGGTCAAGGAAAAGCACAAGGACGGGACAGAAGAGTTTGTCATAAAGACAACAGGAACAAACCTGAAAGCAATCATAAAGCTTCCTGAAATAGATGGCGAAAGGACCACAACAAACGACATAAAGGAAATCGGAAGAGTCCTTGGAATAGAGGCCGCAAGGAATGCAATAGTGAGAGAGCTCAATGATGTTTTGATAGTCAAGAACGGAATCGATGTCGATGTAAGGCACTTGATGCTTTTGGCAGACATGATGACCTATGACGGCGAAATCAGGGGAATTGTGAGGAGCGGAATAACAAGGGGAAAAAGCTCTCCGTTCGCACGCGCTGCATTTGAAGAGACCACAAAGCACTTGCTTGACGCAGCCTTCAAGGGCGAGAAGGAAATGCTGACTGGAGTCGTTGAGAACATAATTGTCGGCCAGCCAATAAAAGTCGGCACTGGAATAGTAAAGCTAGTGATGAAGTGAAGCCGGAGGACAAGTAGGTCTTTTTAAAGATTTTTGAAAGAAAATACATCATACCACCGAACTAATTCCTCAACAATTAGTTTTTTGATTTTTTCAACCGTGATGCAATGCCAGACTTGAATGATGTCAGCAGGGAAATCCGCAGGGCCGTGGACACTGGAAAAGTAGCCTTCGGCTTCAAGCAGTCAGAAAAGACCCTTCTTTCAGGAAAGCCGGAGCTTATAGTATTCTGCAAGAACATCCAAAAGCCAGTGAAGGAAAGGCTTCAGGAATACGCGACAATTGCGGGAGTGCAGTGCTTTGTGTTCGAGGGAAACGGACTGGAGCTTGGCGCTGTTTGCGGAAAGCCTTTCGTTGTCTCAGTGCTTTCAATACTTGACTTGGGGAAAAGCAATGTCCTTGAAACAATGCTGCAGGAAAAGATAACTGCTTCGGAAAAAACCCAGGCGAAGAAAAAGCCGAAGAAGGAAAGAAAGGCAAGAGTGAAAAGAGTGCATGAGAAGACAGGCGCCGAGATTGACGCCGAAATAGAGGAAGAGGCTGAAAAGCGAGAAAAGCAGGCGGAAATCGAGGAAGAAGACCAGCAGGCATTGGAGAAATGAAGGAATTTACTGATGAAGCTGGGCAATGAGGAATTGAGGTATTTGAAGGCAATGGAGGAAATTTCCGGAGTCAATGCAAGGGACTGCATGATTACCGAGAAAAGGCTGACCTACATTGTGCACGGGAATGATTTTGGGAAGGCAATTGGAAAGAACGGAAGGACAGTGAAAGAGCTTACTGAAAGAATGGGAAAGAACATTGAGCTTTTTGAGTACACTGAAAATCCTGAAGATTTCGTGAAAAAGGCGCTCAACGGGATAAAAATCGAGAATTCGGAATTGCACAAGGGAGAAAAGAAGACAATCACAATTGCAGTCGACTCAGAGAACAGGAGAAAGCTCCAGAACAGCATGGGAAGGCTGAAGAGATTAAAAGAGATCGTGAAAAGAGAATATGATATTGACGACATCAGGGTAAAGTGAAATCATGGCATCTGGGGAATTTGCTGCAAGGCAGCTTGAAAAGAAAAGGAAAAAGTGGCGCAGGAAGCACAGGAAATACAAGAACATGATAAACAAGGGCAAGTCAGACCTGCTTGAAGGCGCGCCGCAGGGAAGAGGCATAGTCACGGAAAAAAGGGGAGTAACCCAAAAGCAGCCTCACTCTGGAATCATGAAATGCGTTAGAGTCCAGCTTATAAAAAACGGAAAGCAATTGACAGCATTTGCGCCTCGCGACGGGGCAATAAAGTTCATTGACGAGCATGATGAAGTAATTGTTGAAGGAGTCGGCGGAGCCCAGGGCGGCCCTTACGGAAGCCAGTGGGGAGTAAAATACCGCGTGACCCACGTTAACGGACAGGCCTTGGAAATGCTGAGGACTGGAAAGAAAGAGAAAGTCAAGAGATGATTGAATAATGGAAGCCACTGAAAAGCAAGAGCATCACGCTGCGCACGCAGAGGCCGCAAAGCCGGCTGTGAAAGAGCACGCGCTGTCGAGCAAAAGCGAAGACAGTGCCTCGGCGCTGCCCACGAAAGGGCAAAAGGCAGAGCATGCGCCAAAGCATGAAACAAAGCCAAGCGAGCCAGTGCACAAGGACGCTGTCCAGCACCACAAGGAAACAGCAGTTCCAGCAGTCAAAGCCCCTGAATCAAAGGCAGAGCTTCTGTTCGGCAAGTGGAATCCGAAAGAAGTGAGGATAGTGGACTATTCGCTCGCAAAATACATTGACCTGGAAAGCAAAAAAATCCCGCACACTTTCGGCGCGCACGTGAACAAGGCAATGGCAAAGGCGAAAATAAGCATTGTCGAAAGGCTTGTGAACAAGATAATGCGCTCAGGGCAGGGAAAAAGGAAGCTTTCAGGAAAGTACATCAGGGGAAGGGGAAGCTGCGGCAAAAAGCAGCAGGCAATACACATTGTCGAAAGCGCTTTCATGATTGTGGAAAAGCAGACTGGAGAGAATCCAGTGCAGGTTTTGGTAAGGGCAATTGAAAGAAGCGCGCCAAGGGAAGACACCACAAGGCTGACAAGGGGAGGAATTTCCTACAGCCAGGCAGTTGATGTCGCGCCATTGAAGAGGATTGACGAAAGCCTCAAGAACATTGCAATCGCGGGCTTTGCCCAAAGCTTCAACAACAAGACAACAGCGCCAGAGGCGCTTGCAAAAGAGCTTGTGCTCGCAAGCAAGGAAGACCCTCAAAGCTTCAGCATCAAAAGGCGCGATGAAATAGAAAGGATTGCAAAAGCCTCAAGGTAAACTAGGGCTTTTTTTTAGTGGTTTTAAAAGAAAGGTTGATGATAAATGGCGAAGAAAGAGCAGATTGTCGAAATGGCAACAAAGCTGATGAACACGCGCGAGAACATAAGGAACATCGGCATTGTCGCGCACATTGACCACGGAAAGACGACAATGACAGACAACCTTGTCGCTGCTGCCGGGCTGATTAGCGAAGAGCTTTCAGGAAAGCAATGCTTCATGGACTATTACGAGCTCGAGCAGGAAAGGGGCATTACAATCAACGCGGCCAACATAAGCCTTGTGCACACCATTGACGGAAAGCAGCACTTGGTCAATGTCATTGACACTCCAGGCCATGTTGACTTTGGCGGAGAAGTAATTCGCGCAATGCGCGCTGTTGACGGGGTAATACTTGTGGTTGATGCTGTCGAAGGCGTGATGCCGCAGACAGAGACTGTAATAAGGCAGGCATTGAAGGAAAATGTCAAGCCAGTGCTTTTCATAAACAAGGTGGACAGGCTTTTCAACGAGCTTCAAGTGACTGAAGAGCAAATGCAGGAAAGGTTTGTCAAGACAATAACGCAAGTCAACAAGCTCATCCAGAAGAACGCGCCCGAGCAGTTCAAGGAAAAATGGCTTGTGAAAGTGCAGGACGGAAGCGTTACTTTCGGAAGCGCATACAACAACTGGGCAATAAACACTGACACAATGAAAAAGAACAACATCACTTTCAAGGACGTTTACAACCACTGCAAGGAAAAAAGGCAGAAAGAGCTTGCGCAGAAAAGCCACTTGCACGAGGCAATCCTCGGAATGGTTGCAAAGCACATGCCTTCCCCTGTAGAGGCCCAAATATACAGGATTCCAAAAATCTGGACTGGAGAGCCTGAAAGCGAGGAAGGGCAGGCAATGATGCATTGCGATCCTAAAGGCGTTGTCTCAATGATGATCAACGATGTTTCAGTCGACCCTCACGCTGGAGACGTTGCGACTGGAAGGCTTTATGCAGGCACTGTCAAAAAGGGAGTCAAAGTATACTTGATTGGAAGCCAGAAGGAAGTCGTAATACAGCAGGTTGCAATAATGATGGGGCCTGAAAGAGTGACTGTCGACGAAATCCCCGCGGGGAACATTGCAAGCATCATTGGATGCAGGGAAGTCTATTCCGGAGAGACAGTAAGCTCAAAGAAAATAAAAGAGTTTGAAAGCTTCATGAGCAATGCAGAGCCAGTCATGACAGTCAGCGTGGAGCCAAAAAGCACAAAAGACTTGCCAAAGCTCATTGAAGTAATAAGGCAGATTTCAAAGGAAGACCCCAATGTCAAGGCAACCTTGAATCCGGAGACTGGAGAGCACTTGATTTCAGGAATGGGAGAACTGCACTTGGATGTCACAAGATACAGGATTGAGACAGACCACAAGGTGCCCATAATTGTAGGAAACCCGATTGTCGTTTACAGGGAAACAATAGCCGGAGAATCCCCGACTGTTGAAGGAAAAAGCCCGAACAAGCACAACAAGTTCAAGATAAGCGTTGAGCCAATCCAAGGAGAGCTTTTGGAAAAGCTCATGGAAAGCAAGCTCGACCAGAAAATAAGAGATCTGAAGGACAAGGAAATCATTGAAAAGCTCATCAACATGGGCTTTGAAAGGGAAGAATGCAAGAAGACATGGTGCATTCACAACAACAGCCTGCTCATTGACTCTTCAAGGGGCGTACAGGCATTGTTCGAAGTGAAAGAGCTTATCATTCAGGCATTCCAGGAAACAATGGATGCGGGCCCGCTCGCAAAGGAAAAATGCATGGGAATCAAGGTATACTTGGAAGACGCGACACTGCACGAGGATGCAATCCACAGGGGGCCTGCACAGGTCCTGCCTGCAGTTGGAAGGTCAATATTTGCAGCAATGATGTCAGCAGACCCGGCGCTTCTAGAGCCAAAGCAGATTCTCACAATCAATGTTCCTGGGGGCAGCAACCAAGGAGCTTGGAAACAAGAGGACGCAGATTTCAGAAATCAGGACTGAAGGAGACACCACAATCATAATTGCAAAAGCGCCAGTCAAGGAATTGATTGGATTCTCCGGAACAATACGCTCAGTCACTGAAGGAAGGGCAATCTGGACTGCGGAATACTGCGGTTTTGAAAAGCTTCCAAAAGAATTGCAAAAAAATGTTGTCACTGAAATCAGGAAGAGAAAGGGAATGGATCCTGAAGTCAAGCCTGCAAGCTTTTGGATGGATTAAGCATCAAATTTAAAAGCCAAAGAAGTGATATTGAAACATGCAATTGAAAGCCAAACTTGCAATTTTATTTGTGATTTCAATTTCACTGGTTTTGAGCGGCTGCTCGCAAGCTCCAAAAGACACAAACCAGCAAGCTATCCTGACAGACTGTGAAAATCTTCCTGCATCACCATATCCTGAAAGAGACAAGGACATATGCTATTCCAATCTTGCAAAGGCAAATAATGATGAAACAATTTGCGATAAAATTCAGGATGAAATGGACAAAGACGCTTGCTACTATGCAATAGCAGACAGCAAAAATGACCCCAGCATTTGTGAAAAGAGACTAAGCAGGGAAGCAATAGACACTTGCTATATGCAGCTTGCAGAAAAACAAAAGAATCCTGCCTTGTGCGAGAAAGCACAAACAGTCAAAAGCATGAGTGATTATAACCTAAATTTAGCGACAGACTGCTATGCAGATGTTGCAGTAGCCATAAAAGACCCTTCACTCTGCGAGAAAGTAAGCCTGCAAGACCAAAAGGACCTCTGTTATTACTTCTATTCCCAAAATGCTAGAGACGAAAAAAATTGCGAGAATATAGCCGCAATTAGTGGGAGCATCTCCCAAGACAGCTGCTATTATGCATTAGCATCAATAAAGAGGGATAGTTCACTTTGCGATAAAATAGTTTCACACGATACCAAAAGCAACTGTGAAAAGTATTCTAAATAAAAACAAGAAATTTCAAATCATTAAAATATTCGACATAACGAGTGAGGTATTTAAACAATTCGTTCAAGATAATGTTAAAAAGCGCGTCAAAAGGCTAAAATTTCGCGAATTTTATAACCAGCCAACCTTGGAGGGTTTTTTACTGGAGGTAATTCATTATGGCAGCGAAACCACACATTAACTTGGTATTTATAGGCCATGTCGATCATGGGAAGTCAACACTGGTCGGAAGGACTCTTTACGACACAGGCTCGCTCTCTGAGCAGGAATACAGGAAGCTCAAGGAAGAGGCAGAGTCAAGGGGAAAGGGGACTTTTGCATTTGCCTACGCAATGGACCAGCTCAAGGAAGAAAGGGAAAGGGGAGTCACAATTGACGTCGCTTACAGGAAGTTTGACGGAAAAAAGAACACTTTCACAATCATTGACGCTCCAGGCCACAAGGATTTTGTAAAAAACATGATTACTGGAACATCACAGGCTGACGCCGCAGTTTTGGTAATTGCCGCAAAGGACGGAATACAGCCGCAGACAAAAGAGCACGCTTTTTTGGCAAAAGTGCTTGGATTGAACCAGCTCATAATTGCCGCAAACAAGATGGATGAAATAAATTATGAAGAGGCAAAGTTCACTCCATTGAAGGCAGAAATTGAAAAGCTCCTGACAGGCGTTGGCTACAAGCCAGAGCAGTTCAAAATAATCCCAGTATCAGCATGGATTGGGGACAATGTCAACAAAAAGTCTGACAAGATGGCATGGTATAAAGGACCTACTTTGGTTGACGCATTGGACGACCTTACAGCCCCAGCGCCTCCGACAGACAAGCCATTGAGATTGCCAGTACAGGACATTTACAACATCAAGGGGGTTGGAACAGTGCCTGTTGGAAGAGTGGAGACAGGAATCCTCAAGCCGGGAGACACAATAATCTTCATGCCTTCAGGAAAGACAGGGGAAGTAAAAAGCATTGAAGCACACCACGAGCAGCTTACCCAGGCAATTCCAGGAGACAACGTCGGATTCAATGTCCGCGGAGTGGCAAAGAACGAGATTGCAAGGGGAGAAGTCATAGGGCACGTGAACAATCCGCCGACAGTCGCAAAAGACTTCACGGCACAGATTGTCGTCCTCAACCATCCGACAGCAATCCCGATAAACTACACTCCAGTGTTCCACATGCACACTGCACAGCTTAGCTGCGTTTTCTCAGAGCTCCAGAAAAAGCTCGATCCAAAGACAGGACAGGTCAAGGAAGAGAACCCAAAGTTCTTGAAGACCGGAGACGCCGCAATAGTGAAGATAACGCCAACCAAGCCAGTCTGCGTTGAAACCTTCAAGGAATTCCCGCAGCTCGGAAGGTTCGCTGTCAGGGACATGGGAGCGACAGTGGCGGCAG
>Ga0247841_10007523_pt1 | contig 16144 bp, 12 predicted proteins | sample LaCruzMarch2015__2_FD_192410 | JGI IMG/M metagenome (GOLD analysis project Ga0247841, IMG submission 192410) | Freshwater microbial communities from meromictic Lake La Cruz, Castile-La Mancha, Spain - LaCruzMarch2015_18m | ecosystem: Environmental > Aquatic > Freshwater > Lake | place: Spain... | reverse complement strand
CAAGTCCACACTCATAAACGCCATCCTCAAGCAATGCGGCGGTGAGCAAATGCGAACCACCGGACTTGGCCCGACGGACAAACAGGCGACTGTGATCTTGCACCAGTCTGCCCGTACGGGCCTGCTGCCTTCTGCAGCCGGAGCAGCGCAGGTTGAAGGCCTGTCACTTATCCTGCAATACCACAACCTTGATCGCCTCCGCCCCGTCTTCCTCGTGGATACACCCGGTTTACTTGATGAACAAGAAATTGACGATGCTCTGATGGAATTCGTCGGGTATGCTGACATCGTCCTTCATTGCATGACACCAGACGCGGAACTCATTCGTCCCGACCAGGAACTCCTCGAAAAGCGCAGAAAGTATTTCCCATCGCAATCTTACCACATAGTCATCACAAAAGCGGAAATGCACTGCGTTGACAACAACCGCACTTTCTCGGAGACGGAATGGGCGAAGAATCTCGAACAACTCAGCACACGCTATTCGACCCTTGCCAAAGAAAATCTCGACCTTCGGAATGAGGCCATTACTAGAAGGGTCTGGCTGGTCGACTCCATTACCGGGAGAGGAATCCCCCAACTTGTCCTCCAACTCCTGCAGTTTGGTAGTGATCGCGTGGGTGACGTGCCCCGCGTACGAGAACCTGTCGTCCGCGAACGTTTCTCATACGTCTGCACAATCACCTCACGATGTGTATTGACCCCTCTCCTCGAGTGCGTGAGGCGTTCGCGCGGTGTGCTATCCGAAGCCAAGAAACACTTGGGCACCCAGATCCAGGAGTGGGAACGGACCACGCTCACGGCGAATCGCGACATCCTCAGGTTAGAAGTGCAATCCCTTCAGATATCGGCCATTCCGCCTCGCATTGACGAGCACATTGCCGGCTCACTTGGACTACTCAGTTTTCTCGACCCCGATGAACCGGCCGGTTCTTTGCCCCTCTTTCTCGTAAACTATCTTGAACAGATGTTTATGTCAAAAGTCCAGCAGTGGCGCGGTTCCATCCAAGGGCTCGGGGCAATCGTTGACATTTCCAAGCATCACAAGTTCCATAGGGAGAACTCCGCGTTCGCGAGGAAACACCTCGAGGATAATGCGATTCCTGAGTACTGCCGATGGTTTTCGAGTGCGAAGTTCGGTACAAAGTTACGTAGCCTTCTCCAATTCGAGTCCCCGACATCCCTACTGGCAGACAATCACTATCCGACACCGGCGGAGCGTGACCACGGAGAGGAACGGCAATCACCAGAACCTCTAAACTGTGATACGATAGAACAGGCCCTCAAGTTGGCTTTTGAAAGAGGAATGGGCGCCGTGATAGAGCACGCGCACAGCACGGCTCCTGACACGATGGCATCGGCACTATGCCAGAAAGTCCGTGATTCCCTGGCGGCCAGGCGGAGTCGCTATGCTACGTTGGTTGATGCTTTGCGAACAGCCCAAGATGGGCCCGCCTTTGATCATGTCAGGCAGATCGTGGAAGCTGTTAGCCGTTGTGTGGCCCCTAAGATCAACACCACGGTCGGTGCAATGCGATTCGCTCTCGAAACATCGCTCGCGAATGTCCGAGGGGGCCTCGCGGAAAAAGGCGTTACCGTCACCCTCGACTCAGGCCCAGATTCGGCCTGGAAGGAAACAGAGCAAGAGATTCAGCAAAAGGTTTCGGAAGACATTGACGAGAAACTCAGAAAACCCGGTCAGCATGCTCTGCACCGTCTTGTTTCTCAATCAGGAAGTGAGATCGAGACTCTCGCACGTGACCTTCAAGCACGTGAAGTTGACATTCCAGCACAGATGGCGCTCAACATTGTTCAACTGGAGAATTCCCAAAAGAACCTTCTGACTTCGTTCGACGACTGGTGCAGGACCTTCAAGGCGGCGCTGGAAGTGTTCAGAGGGGTAGAAAGTCGCCGCAATTTCTTTGAAGGCCACGGCATCGGTGACGAGCTTGCCAAGAATCTCAACGCAGGCCTTGGCAACGTCTACAGCAGACTCCTTGATGAAAGGAGGTTCATCCTTACCCAGTTGGCGGGATGCATTGCCCTCATCATCTTATTAGGGTCGTTTCTGATAGCGACGGCGACTCGCATCATCCCAGTTTCTCCCAACTACACTGGACTGGTCAACGCCGTCGTCCTAACATTCTTCGGCGTTGGCGGTGCCGGAGGGCTCAATGCTATGTGGCGCTTGTTGACATTCAAACGGAGAGGCCGCGCCGAACTCGCGAAGACCCTGGAAGAACAGATAGGCACAGTATGCGAACACTCCCTGGGCAATCTGCGGATCGAGGAAGGAAGAGAGGACCACGCATATGGAGTTGTCTCCATCGCCTTGTCAGATCTACTGACCCATCTGGAGTTCCAAGGGATGGGGGCACTTGGGCGCGAGATGCTCGATCAAGTCCGCCAAAGACTGCAACAGTTCTCAAATGCGAGTGAACAGGAGCACACACTGTCGTCGAAACACTTGCGGTGTTTCTTGGATACATTTTGTAACGCTTGCCGGTCTCTGTTGGATGAAACGGCCAAGAGTTGCGCAGAACGTCTCTATGGTTCAGCAAGCCACCTCATGGCGATGAAACTGGAGCCCGCTCTTGGTGCGCTTGAGGAGCACGAGAAAAAGCTGGAAGCAAGTGCATTGCGACTCACAGAGGTCAGCAAAGATCTGTTGAAAGCTGTAGGCGCAGGTCAATGAGAGTGCAGCAAGAATTCGCGTGCACATAAGAGGGTCAGTAACTCAAGTCGCAAGCAGATCGAAAGGAGAATGAGCAATGAAGAAGGAGTACGGGTATCTCGTGGTCGGCATGGTGGTTGGAGTTCTTATTGGAGCATTGGCAACGAATGCGTTGCGAAGCAAACCCGCAGCAATTCAGGCGGGAGGTGCGGCAACCACCGCCAAACCCATGGAGAAGATTGTGGGTACACACGCCGTGGGTTTGTGCAACATGTGCATGTTCATCAACCATGCTAAGCAATTCTCGCGGCAGTTCGGCGTTGAGATCGAACTCAAGGACATGCCCAACTGGGCGGACCACCCTGCGGCACTCAAGAGCGGACAGGTGGACGTATCGGTGACCCCGTTTTCAAACGTGATAACCGCCTACGAGAACGGCATGCCGATTAAGGTGATTGCTGGCAGCGGGATCAATGGCCTTTTCCTTATCGGACAGAAGGGCATCGATACCGCCGAGAAACTGCGCGGGAAGAAGATCGGCACATTCCGGGCAGATACGCTTGAAATTGCCGCCTACGATTTTCTTAGAAAGGCCGGGCTAAAGAGCGGAGATTATGAAATGGTCTATTTCACATCGAGTCCGGAACTGATTACCGCTTTTGCATCTAAAGCCATTGACGCCATGACGCATGTTGAGCCATATGCTACACAGGCGTGCACAAAGTACGGCGGCGTGGTCATTTCTCGTGGACAGGACGTTTGGGGAGATCCGCATCCCGACTGCGTTCTTGTGACGAGCGAGAAAGTCCTTGCAGACCGTAGAGAAGCCCTCAAGGGCGTGATCTGCGGCATGCTCCGCGGTGAGGCGTTGATCGAACAGAACTTCGCCGAGGCAACGGATATATGTGTGCCCAAGTACTATTCGGCGGCAAAGGAGGACATCCTTGCCGCAGGAAAGTCTCAACCGCCAGGGGTTGACATCCGCGACAAGGTCCAGTTCATGATAGACCGCAGCAAGAGTCTGCTTGAACTCGGCTACATTTCCAAACCCGTTGACAAAGAGCTTTTTGATTTCAGCTTGCTCGAAGAGGTGATTCGGGAGCATCCCGATCTCTGGCAGGCTGTGAAGGTCAAGGCCAAGATGAGCCATGAGTAGAACCTCAGTGACCAGGTGAGCCAGTTGGGGAAAGACGATGGCACTGCTGCAACCATTGTATCAGATTCACGAAGGATTCGTTGCGAGGGGCAGGCGCCTTTCCTCCATCATTTTATCCTTGGACACGCTTTTCGGGGTTTTCGCGCTTGTCGGCATTGCCGGCCTCTGGGAATTGCTCGCGTATCTTGGTGTTATTAACGGCACATTGCTTCCACCTCCTAGTGCGCTGTTTCAGGAGGTGTTCTTTGAAGACAGACTTCATTTCTTCAAACTGGGCTACGTGCAGTCTGGAGCCAGATTCGCGATCGTCAATTCAATGGCGGCGAGCCTGTTTCGCGTCCTTGCAGGGATAGCAGTGGGCTTTCCGGCTGGCATCGCGGCCGGGTGCCTCATCTGCTACTACCGCATTGTCGCCCGAACACTCTATCCGGTTGTCAGACTCCTGGCCCCGATTTCGCCGGTAGCTTGGCTACCGCTCGCCATCGTGTTCTTTGGCATAGGGAACAAACCTGCAGTATTCGTCGTTGTCGTTGGCGTCTTCTTCCTTATAGCCGTGGCGACGGTTGCCTGTGTGCGGAATGTCGAGAGTCTATATGTCAACACTGCTAGGACCCTTGGAGCAACACGGCAACAAGTCATGCTTCGCGTTGTACTTCCGTCCATCTTGCCGTCGCTCTTCCTGATACTCCGAATCAATGTCTTTGCCGCCTGGATGAGTGTGCTGACAGCGGAAATGGTGGGCGTGACCGAAGGACTTGGAGCAATGGTGATGGTTGGCCGCGCCCTTTTCAACATGCGGGTGATATTTGTCGCAATGTTGTTGATCGGCGTAACCGGTTTTCTGCTGGATAGGATTCTCCTGTTGGTTCAAGCGAGAATTCTCTGGTGGAAACGTGAGGCGTCCCTTGCCTAGGTTAACAGCAACGACAGGTGAGAATGATGGACAAGGCCATTCGATCATGAACGAAGCACGCCATAGCGAGTTCTCGCCGGTTGTTCTGGAATGCCGCAATGTCTCAAAAGTCTGGACCAATGGCAGCGCGGAGGTCGAAGCCCTGAACAACGTCAGTGCAACGGTGTCAAGAAGCCAGATATACGCTTTTATCGGTCCCAGTGGCTGTGGAAAGAGCACACTGTTGAGTCTCATAGCCGGTCTTGAGACGCCAACAAGCGGTGAGATCGTGGCCAATGGAGAACTCGTGAATAGCCCGGATCCATCCCGCTGCCTCATCTATCAGGAACCGTCCTTGTTCCCCTGGCTGTCAGTCCTCGGAAATGTTGAGTTCCCCCTCTCGTTGAGGCGCGTCTCCAAAGAAGAACGCAGAACAAGAGCGCTCGCACTGTTGGCTCAGGTCGGATTGGCGGAGTTCGCACACGCCTTTCCACACCAACTGTCCGGCGGAATGCAACAAAGAGCAGCCGTGGCACGCGCCCTTATCGCCGATCCCGAACTCTTGCTGATGGACGAGCCATTCGGCTCTCTGGACGAACAGACACGATATCTCATGCAACAGTTCCTTCTTGAAGTCTGGGAGATGTCAAAGAAGACCATCATCCTCGTAACGCACCACATAGACGAAGCCATCTACCTTGCGGATCGCATCTTCGTCATGACTGCGAGACCGGGGCAGTTGAAACAACTGATCGAAGTTGATATTCTAAGGCCAAGGGATCTACTTTCGCAGGAGGTCGCGGATCTTCGAACTCAACTCTTCCGCCTTCTGCGCGATGAGGCGAAGATGCCTGCTCCTCCGGCAGTGACAAGACAGACAGGTATGACGACATGATGATGAAAAGAACTGACAAGAGACAGACGAAATACTCGGAGAATCGCAGATGACAACCCAAACGGAGAAAACCGCGCAACCGGTTCTGCAGCAATGCCCGGAGACCGCAGGTTCGTGTGACTCACCAGCGGATCCCAAAGCAGTTGTCGAGCGTTTCATTCGGACCGCTCCCGCTGTCTCGAGGATCCAGCCTCAAGATCAGGAGATTTTCCGGGAGTTTGCAAGGCTCACAAATCGCCCCGGTTGCTACGCAGCGGGTTGGTCCTACCTGACCCAGGCCGCTAACCATACTGGCGACTACGACCTCGGTCTCAAATACTGCGACGGGCAACGCCTTGTCGCGATAGGTTTCTACCCTCGGCCAGCAACGAAGCCCACGACTTGGCATTTTCACTTCATCAGACCACTTGGGGCGTGGTGGGAAGAAGACGATCAGAAGAAACTGGTCCAATTGTGTGCGCATGCCTCATCCGTTTCAGGACAACCTATGTACATCAAGAAACTCTTTGCTGATGAGTGCGCAAGACTCCGAAGATGGGGGCAGTTCGTGCACCCAGTCCAACTGCCTTGGCATCCGATTGCGATCGCAGAAGATGACACTTTCCCCGAACGCATCGTTGATGTCAGGCGGACTCTCAACCTCGTGGAGGGGCCCACAGACAACGAAATGCGCAACAAGTTCGGCCGGTTTGTGCGCCGATACGCCGGGAACTACTGCGTGAAAGACTATGATATCTCACTGCGGCACGATGCTGAATTGGTGGTCAACCGGTTCTTCCAAAACCGTTCAGAACGGCAGGTTCAGGTTTCGACGGCGGATGACTACCAAAACATGATCACGTACCTTCCGCACGGGCGCAATGGCCATGACTGGTTTTCCTCGTTGCTGTATGTTGCCGACGAACCCGTTGGCTTCTACTTGGCCGAAAGACTTCCCGGTGACGCCAGCGTAGGAGTTTACGCAAACATGGCTCTCTACCAGCAATTTCCCTATTGCTCGGAATTTGTTCTGATCCACCTCTTCCAACGCCTTCGGCAAGCAGGCATAAGCGTCGCAAACCTTGGCGGCTCGGAGACCGAGGGTCTCGATCACTTCAAACTGAAGTTCAGACCGGCTCAGGTCCAGAATATGAACTGGCTTGTTTACATGGGGATCAAGGGCGGGGCTGACGGTGCCAGGAGCCGCACAGATGAGGCACTTGGACGGTTGCCAGAGAGCCTCTAGGTTCATGTGGTGGGAAGAGATGAGAACACGCGACAGTTCATTTCAGCAGTTTTGCTCGTGTGTCACGTCAGTTGCATCGGCGGCGGCACGCGGGGGTGGCGGTACCCCGTTTCAGTGCTTGAGGTTGTATCACGACAACCGGAAACTCCAGGCGGACACAGACGCTGAGTACTTTTTCATACGACAGTTCTGCCAAACGAACGCTACGGTTAAGAAATACGCAGCGGTTGAAGCGGTTGTCTCGACCCCTTGGGTCTGGAGGCTACTGAATAGGGCGACCGGGTTTGAGGAAGGCAACTTCATTATCGTTAACGAACGTCGCCAGAGAGTCATTCTGCCTCACCTTCGTGCAAACTACTTCAACTCCGTGCGCCTCCCGGAGGGTTTCCCAGATGCAACGTCTTTTGGGCACGGTGCGCTTCACAGGCTTGTGCGCGAGGCCGGGGGACGCGACGTTCTTCTGCAGAAGCTAAAGGAAGGTCTGAGACGTTTGGTGAGCGAAGCGGACAAGGGGAACGAGAGTCTGAGTTTGTTTCCAGCACTCTCGCGTGACGAAAGAGCACTTGTCTGCAGAATGTTCTACGACTGGTTCGACAGCCACGGGCGCGGAGACAGTGTTAAGCAGTTGGAGCATAGCGTCTCGGAAGGAGTGTTGAGGGCCGCACCCCCTGAGTTCCTTGCGGCACTCCGAATGCAAGAGACAGGCGAAACCAAGGTTTCTGCTGCGCTGAATGCCCGTATTGCTGTGGAGGTGATGGTCCAGTTGCGCTCTTCGCTCATTGCACTGGGAAGAGAGGATGGAAACTTTCTCACCCAGTCGGAATTCATGCGCATTCTCAAGGAAAGGACGCCGATGACCAAGTTGGAGTCTGAGACTGGCGTCCTCTTCGTTGAGGACGGAGAGATCTCGTGGACGTTATTTGGCTACCACTTTGCCGGAAGTCATGCTGAACGCAATTCCGGCGCTGGCGCCCAACCACCCACGGGATTCCGGTTCTTTGACCCACTGAAACCCGAGGGACTGGAGCACCTGGGCTTGGCCAGTCGTAGCCGGAAGGGGGTCCTCCGAATCACGAAGAGAGCTAGAAGGATGGTACGGTGGGCACGCAAAGTCCTGGGCTTTGACGGCGAGCATCTGCAAGAGAACTATGAGCCGTTGCGCGAGAGCGAGGTGTTTCCGCTCCTCCGCTTAACCCGGCACCACGATAGGCAACGCGCCAAATCGGCGATTTGCGGGATTGAGGATGCCAGTGGGAAAAACCTACCTGAAGAAGACGTTGTGCGCTTGTTTCTCGAGTTGTTCGAGGCGTGCTGTCAGGCGGTCAAAGACGCGCACCACTACGAGAAATTCTTCCGCTTCAACCTGAAACTGAATGACTACCTCCGAAAGCACGAGGAGACGTCTCGTGCGGTCGTGTGCTTCGAGACAGCGCCGCTTCCGATAGGGGAGGAACAGGATGAGAACGTCACCGTTTTCATCGGCACCGTTGATCTCGGGGAGGGAGTGACAGGTTCCACGCCCCTCGAAATGCAGAAGACTTGCACACGCATTCGTCAAAAGCTGGACAAACTTAGAATAGCCATGACCATCTTGTCCGCCCCAGCAACAAAGGCGGTGGACAGCAGAAGCATACTGGAAGAAGTAGTCAAGCGAGACCAAGCGAAGCGTGAAGTAAACAGTTTGGGGAGGTTCACGGAGGCCCTTCAGCACACACTAGGAACTCCGCTGGATGGCCTCGAAATGGCCATAGGACCAATGATAGAGGCGTCATCTCAGAGACCAGACGCGAAACTGTCTGAGTTTGCCGATCGTTTGAAACCAGCATATCGCGCGGTTCAGTCGGCAAGGGTGATTCTCTCGGATCTGGAACGTATGGCTAAGGATCAGGCCGCCACTGTGCGACTGTCGCTAGACGAAGTATTCGAAAACGCCGTCTCCAACTTCAGATTCACCGCCTGGCGCCGTCTCAATATCGTCAGGGCCTTGGCGCGGACCTTAATTCCCATTAGGCGTTCATCTCTGCCCAAAGGCTACGCACCGTTTGGCTATTACACACTGCTACAGTGTTGCATCACGGAACTTCTGTCAAACGCGTCCCATGCCAACCTCGAGAGCGACGACGGCGTCGATGGGGCAGGCAACAAGGTTTACGGCACCTTGAGCAGCTGGGCGCCCTTCTGGCTCATAGACGGCAAGAAGCCCGAATCCTTTCTCGCATCTCTGCGGGCCCATCCGCGGGACATCATCGTTGAGGGGACCCTGCCGATGGACGAATTGCAGCGGTCCCTCATAGTGGCAGGCCTGCGTTCACTTTCCGGGGACGGTGAAGCGCCAAAGTCAAATGCGGACAGTCCAGTCTTATTCACAGCGAACCAACTCGAAGGGGGCCTCGTCTCATATAGATGCGAATGCGAAGGCGAGACGGTGGAGTCCGGCCCGATCCCCTTTGCGCTGGAGGTAATCGTGAGAGAGACAGTCTGTGCATCAACCAGGAAAAAGGTGCGATCTCGCGGTTGGAATATCGCTACTGAGAATTACTATGAACTGGAAGTAGCTGCACCGAGGCCAAAGAATAGTCGCTTCGTTCTGCCGCCAGTCTTGGAGAGGCGGGAGACTATCGTAGGCCTCCAAGGTATCCTCGACTACTACTGCACCGACCTCCGGCCACCTGGATTGGGAATGTTTTCGGTGCAGTACTGGTTGCGGAGATATTGCAACGAAGACTTCGGGAAGGGATCTCTCTTTCTCTGCGAGGAGAAGGGTCAATATTACGCAGAAGGTCTCAGAGATGACTACCAACGCGTCTCTGTCCATTGCTTGTTCCCGAAGGCCACAAAAGAGTGGGGACCCAGACATTGAACCATAGGAGAACCGCATGAAGAGCAAGACAGTCCGAATCCTTCTTATTGATGACGAACGCGTGAACTGCGATTGCTTCCGGGCGATGGTCCACGAATGGGATAAGGAAATGTCTTTGGGTAAAGGAATTCACATTGTCGGCACAATCCAAGAAGATGCTGTTGAAGACCTTGGGACCTTGACCCTACAGGACTACGACGTTATTATTGTCGATCAGCAGTTCCACAACAGGGAGCAGACCGGCTGCGACCTTCTTGACTATGTGAACTTCGAAACTCAATATGTGATCATCATAAGTCAGTTAATCGACAGCCTGCTCCCGTGTTACGACGACGAACGCGTCATAGCCCATCTTGACAGGGTGGTTGTTCTGCCAAAGGCGCCGTGTATGAGAACGCGTCACGCCAAGGCGGGCACAGGATCGGCAAGTTACGGATGGTGGGATTCCAGGCTTCGACTCTGGCTCCAGGAGATATCACAGCGTCTTTAGGGATAAACAAGACATTGCCTTGAGAGGAAGACGTGGAACCAGTCCATCTGCTTTTCATTGATGACGAGACAGTCCTGCAGAACGCCCTTATCGAGAGGTTGAGGAAGTGGGAGACAGAGATCTCCCCTTCTTTCGGCCTTGAATGCCGCGTGCGCACGGGGCTGGGAGATGTCTCCAAGAAGGATTTGGAGTGGTCTGACGTGCTTGTCGTTGACTACTATCTGAGTGAGACGAAATCGGGGCTGGAGTATGTCGAACAAGTGGACTTCTCCAGACAGTTGTGTCTGCTAGTCAGCGCGAAAAGCGACGCAGTCTACGCGTTCTATGCTCACCCACTGGCGTTCCGACACCCTGGGCGCCTGATGATGGTTCCGAAGACAGATCTGGAGTCTTCTGCCCTGACGACTCGCCAGAGAGAGGAAGCGGAGACGGTGCCATGGTGGGGGAGTGTGCTAAAGCCCTGCCTCAAGAGCTTTTGTAGAGTGGTCGCAAGCGAAAGACTGGCGAGAGAAAATCTCGAGGAAAAGCGCTACCTTGAGAAACAATTCGACGGCATATCTCAAATCAGGACAACAACAGGCCCGAGATCTCTGGGGCCGATGATTGGGCAAAGCCCAGCCATGCGCAGGCTGTTCGCGCTTGCAGCCCGGGTCGCGGAGCTTCCTTCCCCGGTACTAGTCACAGGCGAGACAGGAAGCGGCAAGGATCTGCTGGTGGGGTGTATTCACGAGAACTCATCTCGCCGTGGTAAACCCCTCCAGATTGTTGCGTGCAGTAACTTGCAGGAGACACTTCTGGACTCGGAACTTTTCGGCGTCATCGCGAACTATCCTGGTTTCCATCACAAGGAGGGACTCACGGGGAAAATCGCGTCTGCCGACGGTGGTAGTGTTTTCCTCAATGAGATTGGCGACATGCCTCTGGCGTCCCAAGCAAAGCTTCTTGGTGTATTCGACTCTTATGAACCGGCGTCGGGATACGAGGTCACACGGATCGGCGAAAGAAAGGCTCACCGCTTTGACGTGCGTTTCTTGGCCGCAACGAACGTCAATATTGAGGACGCCGTAGAGAAGGGCACGTTCAGGCGCGATCTATTCCGAAGAATCAACGTCATCCGGATACACATCCCTCCCCTCAGGGACCGACGGGAAGACATCCCACTTCTCGTCGTGAGGTTTGTCGAAGCCAAGTCCAAACAGATGAACCTCGATGCTCCTGTCATAGCAGGTGCGGCGCTGCGGAGACTGGTCGAGTACGACTGGCCAGGTAACGTAGGCGAACTCGCGAGTTTCGTTGAGAAGGTGGTCGGCTTGTTCTCCGGGGAAACCATAGACGCTTCCCACGAAGTAATTCAAGACTTGGGCAAGAAACCACAAACGGTCATTCCGCCACATGATCCGGACAGCATCTGGAACTCGATTAGCGCGGGCACGACAAGTAAACGCCTCGCGGTCCTGGCAAGAGATCATGGCGTACCGACCACAATTGAGATCGTTAGAAGGGCTGTCCAACAGATGGGCGGTCGGTTCCCGACAGACGCACAGTGTTCGAAGATGTTCGGCGGCATGAACAATAATTCGTTTCGGGTCTGGCTAAAGCAGAATGGTCATACGCTGAACGATCTCAAGTAACGGTCGGAGGCGTTGTTCGGTCATCTGGTTCTCTTTGGTGCCCGAGAGTCTCCAAGATGTCTATCGCGCCAGGAATGGGCGTCCCATGAACCCACAGATCCGTGCGCCGAGTTCTTGGTCCGAGAGGACTTCCCTTTTGAGTGCGGCAAGGAAGACTCTGCGCCTTGACAACTTCGCGAACAGTTTTGCCACTGGAGTCGAGAAACCTGTCAGATCGAACGACATGCCCATGCTCCCATCGGGGCTCGACGTTACCTCCGGTCTCAACACGGAGAAAAGGCTGGTCCTCTCGTCAAGAGCCCGGAGGGAGTCCCTAAAATCCGCGATCTCCCTAGCCGCCCTTTCCTGTGAGTCAAGATCGGACGAGTTGTAGATGGATTCCCACTTGCTCAGCCATTTCCGTAGCCACACGACATCGGGAGTGTCCCGCAGATCACGGGCTACATCGAGAACTCCAAGGGGCGAACTTGTCTTCCGTGTGCCGAGAAAATGAATCGCGAGCATTGGGAGTGGGAGTCTTTCTACAGCGATGATCCGTCGGATCAACTCCGAGGTCGCTTTTTGCTGTCCGTCCGATGCAGTCTCCTGAATCATCCTCTCCAACGCGTGGCGGAATAGATGGTCGGTTTCGTGCGTCACGTTGGCCCTCTGCGGTGCAGGCGCGTACGTGCAGCGTCGCAACTTCGCTAACTGTCCGTTTATCGCCACGCGGAAGACGACATCAAGAAGCATGGCCAACGAGAACTGCTTCTTGGCGCCGCGTGACTCTGATGCGAGGTTGCGAACAAGCCGATAGATCGGATCGTGAAACGCGACAATGAAGTCAAAGGCCCCGCGGGCCTTTTCCTGTAGAGCGGTACTCAGGATGTCGCGTCTCTCGGACACAGACCAAGACCGCGTTATCCACTTCTCCATCGCTGGTGAAGTCACGCCCAGTGGCTTCGTACTGAAATCAGCAAGGCGTCCCGCACGAGTTACTGTAGCGGGGTCGAGGAGCTGCAAGTCCTCTTGGATCGACGGCGCGGCGTTGTGGCAGGCCACTGCATAGTCAGCGTCGGAGAAATCCTCAGAGGACAGGAGGACTCTATCGCCGGGGAGCTTGACGCACCCGTGTGACACCAAGCGGGAGATGGCCTCTGCTGATGTCTGCTGAATCCGTGGTAACTCAAACGTGGAGACGATCATACCATCAGAGAACAGGATGTGTTCCACAAAATGGAGAAACGCGACTGCGTCTGAGAGGGTAACCGCCTGATCCCCGGATGTCGAGGATGCCACGACATGCACCCTATGCAAACCCGTGTTGTCAAGAAGCAGGTTCATTGTATTCGCCCTAGACCGAACAATTCATTCTACGATCAGTGTATTGTTAAGGCGTATCGGATGGCGTATTATCACGTACAGTACACCGATGAGGCGTATCATGGGCCACGACTGGAAACGCTACCGTCAATCCGCTGAAGAACGCCGGGCGAGTGCGCTGGCCGCCATCAATGCCCGCTGGCGCAAGTACCACGAAGGAACCGGTGCTGCCAGGAAACCAGCGCCTGCCGACCCATCCGACGCTGTTCTTGTCATCACCCTCACTGGGCGTCTCTGTTGCGGGAAAGCCCACCGCCTTGAACTCTTCATCGGATCCCGCTGCCGCCGCTACCGCGTATCCGCCAACGGCCGCTTCTGCGAGAGATGTCTCTGACCCGGCTGCTGGCGGCCCTCCGCCAGCGGTTCAACGTCCGCTCAATAGCCGCACTACAGCGGTAGCCTACATCGGCGCGGCAGCGGATGCAAACTTGTCAGGCAGCGGTCCTGCGGGGTGCCGACCGGTTGCGGCAGTTGCTGTCGGCTATCTCAGATTTTTGCGGTTCTCGTTGAACCGCGGCGGGTTGAAGCCCGTGTCTCTGCCCCAGTGATCGGAACGCCCGGCAAACTCTTTCTGCGGCGTGCCGGCGACATGCGCGATGTGGTAGATCGGATCGTTGCGGTGCGTGAGTCTGTAGCCAGCCTGGCACGTGTCCTGCAGGATCACGCCGTCTTCCATGCCGTACCCGGTGCAGCGTTCGTCGTAGCGGATCACGCGCCAGCCGTCGCCGCGCATCGCGAGCGTCCCCGTCGCCAGCGGCGCCTTCACAAACAGGGTCTCGCGGTGCTCGTAGTCGGACGCCATGTAATAGCACGGCACCACCATCTCATGCTCCCCAACGGCAAGCATCTTCACCATCAGCGCCGGCGGAAACACGAGGTCGATGTCGGCGATGATCAGCGGGCTCGCGCCGGCCGCCAAAGCAACGCCGAGACCGAAATTCTTGCAGCGCGCCAGGCAGAACACGTCCATCTTCTCCACGAACGGCAGTTGCAGCGCGTACTCGGGCAGCCCGGTGTATTGGGTCTCCACAACCACGATCACGCGGATCCCGTGCTCGCGGAATATGGCGTCGTTCCACTCGAAGAAGTGACGCACACGGTGCTCAGGGATGCGGTAGGCCACGACGACGATGAACGGCTGCGGCGGGTAGGGCTTGCTCTCCCGCTTCGACGGGGCCACGGCGTTGACAACGGCCGGCTTCGTGCCCAGTTCCAGGTACTCGGCGGCGATGCGGCTCACAGCCGGGTTCAGGTTCGGCATCGCCGCCGATCGGAGCGCACAGCGACGGCACGCGGCTGGAGCCGTGTCGCCCATCTCATGCCCCGCCACGCTCTCGCGAATGGCGTGCCATCTCTCGACGATCGTGGCGAGCGTATCGTCGTGGATGTTGCCGACCGGCACCTCGCCGCGCCAGTCGTAGCAGCACGGGTGCACGTTGCCGTAGTAGTCGAAGATGATCTCGCAGAACATGCGCCGGCAGGCCTTCAGGGTCTCGGCTGGTGCGACGGTTGTGCGCGTGTCCGGCGCGACCGGGCGGACGATGACGTTCTTCACGCGGCGCTGCAGCTCGTTCAGCGATCGGCCAGCGTAGTTCGTCACGTTCAACTGATCGAAGACTTTCAGTTCGTCCAGGTCCGCCGGCAGCAACTCGCAATTTGTCCAAAGCACGAACTGCGCAAGCGGCGTGTCGGCTTTGATCTGCGCGATGAGCTGGCGCACGCGCGGCCAGGCGAACAGCGGCTCGTTGTAGTAGTGAAAGCCGATCATGCCCTGAAAGCCGTACACGCAGATCATGTCGTGCACGAGCTGAAGAATTTGCCGGTCACTCAGCGGCCGCTGGCCGATGCTGTTCTTCCAGCGGTCCGGGTGCCGGTTCGGGCACCACGTGTGTTTTTCACCCAGCGGGCACTCGGGACAAATCTCAATGATGAGGTACTGCGTCAGGTTCACCAGAATCTCTCCCCTTCGGTTTTCCCGGTGATCGTGGAGATGCCGGCCGCCTGGCCGCAAAGCCAGTGCGCCGGGCAGTACGCGGTCAGCGCGCCCGTCTCCTGCAGCTCGCCGAACACGTAATCGACGTGCGAGCGCTGGCCGGTTGCCGGCTGCACGCTGCACAGGCGCCAGTACGCCGCACGGCTCCGATCGGTGGCGCGGAAGATGTAGGCGTGAGTGCGGTTGACATTGAAGGCGCGCCGGATGCCAGACGGCAGATCAGTCCAGCCGCCCTTGAGGTGCTGGCCGCCGAGGTAGATCATGTCCCACTCATCCGGTATTGCCTTGAAGAACGTTTCTAGAAACGTGGCGAAGTCTGGCTTGAAAACGGCATCATCCTCGAACACCACGGCGCCGGGCCACTGGCGGCTGAACACGTCTTCCCAGATCCGGCAGTGCGTGCGCCAGCAGCCCCAGGCGCCGGGCGTGTCGCGGAAACTCTCAGGTTTGCCCGTGTGCGCCCCCCAGACGGCCGGGTACAGGGTGGGCGGCGCGAAGGGCCAGGGAGTCGGTCGACGGTCAAGGAATGCTTGCAGCCGGGTAAGCAACGGTGTTGCCTCGGAGATCAGCAGGCACGGCCAGGCTGAGAGGTCGAGGTTCATTTCAGCCCTCGCTCGATGCAGACCATGTACAGCTTCCGGCGTGCCGCCTGCACCTGGCAGGGCGTCCAGTGACCAGGCCCGGGTTCATACATTTTCACGTGGAGCAGCATGGCGTCGAGCAAGGCAACATCGTCAGCCGCATAGATGCGGTCCTTCAGGGTTTGCCAGACTTGTGGCGATCGCAAATCGGGCGGCGCCGGCGAGGTGGGCTCAGCGGACAAGTGAGACGGCGCCGGCGACCCGCCGCAGGCCCGACAGACACCATGCGACTCGTGGCGTTGCCTCACCTTGCAGAAGGCGCCGGTCGGCTCGAGCACGGCATGGACACAAGCGGTCACGATATTGTGGCCTCCACAATCTCAAA
>Ga0247841_10007522_pt1 | contig 16145 bp, 16 predicted proteins | sample LaCruzMarch2015__2_FD_192410 | JGI IMG/M metagenome (GOLD analysis project Ga0247841, IMG submission 192410) | Freshwater microbial communities from meromictic Lake La Cruz, Castile-La Mancha, Spain - LaCruzMarch2015_18m | ecosystem: Environmental > Aquatic > Freshwater > Lake | place: Spain... | reverse complement strand
GATTTTGTTTTTAAGACAATATGCTGGGACCGCATCAGTAAGGTTTTCTTCTGTTGTTAAGACAAGTATTAAATCAAAGTTCTTGTGCAAAACTTCAATAATCGGGATAACAAATTTTGATGATCCAAAGAAAATAATTTTCATTAAATTTCTATTTCCTCAAATTCGTCTTCGCCCTTTTTATTTTTATGAGATTTATAGAGAGTTCCTTTTTGTTCCAAAACTTTTTTTGGGAAAAGAGTTCCTTCCAAATGGTCCATTTCATGTTGAATAATCGTTGCCATGAAGTTGGAAAATTTTTGTTGGTGCTGCTTTCCTTCTTCGTCAAAGTAAGAAAGAGTAAGGGAAGACGCGCGGAGTACAGGTCCCCAAATATTTGGAAGAGATAAGCATCCTTCCAGTTTTTTGGAAGCTTTTTTGCTTTGATCTTTTTTTGGCCGCCTAACATAATCAACTTCCGAGGATTTTTCTATGATTTTCGGATTAATAAATACCATAATTTTGGATAAATCCGTAGGTTTTGCAATAAAAATTCGTAAGGGTTTCCCAACCTGCGGAGCAGCCAATCCTACTCCCTTGGGATCTATAGTCTTATCAAGTGTTTCTTTCATTTCCGCGATAATTTTAGTTACAGAAGAATTAACCTTTGCTGTAGGTCCTGATTTAATTGGGACAGGTTTTGCGATGTTGGATAAAACCGGATTCGGTGCAGTTACTATCTTAAACACGTTGCAATTATAACACAGGAAGAGGTTATTTTGCCCAATCTTTTATGGATTGTTTAGCTCCGCTGTCATTTGAAGACAGATGGCCCAAAATATATTGCATCTGAGTGATTGCTTTTCTATTCAGATCTTCATTTACAACAACTTTACCGGATTTATCTAGAGACGCTGTGCGGTAGAAAAGTCCCAATGCATAATAGGCATCTTTATAATCAGGCTTAAGTGTTATAACTTTTTCCATGATCAGAATCGCTTTTTCAAGATTATTATTTTGTCCGTATAAAACGCCGAGATTATACGAAATATTTGCATCCTGCGGTGCAAGAAGAGAAGCTTTTTCAATTGCATCCAGAGCTCGTGGTAAATATCGGGAATCAACTTGAGAAAGAGCGTAAAAAAGTCTAGTTCTAGTTTTCCAAAAGACTGCATTATTCGGATGTTGAGAAATAACTTCATTGCTCGTATTAATTGCTTCTTGAGCCAAAGAGGAAGCAACGTTGAGCGTTTGTTGTTTTGTATTTTCATCTTGGGATTTTTGAGAAACCAATTCTGCAGCAATGATTGCATCATTTACAGACAGTTCATCTTTGAAAACAGGCTCATTTCCTCTAAGTTGTACTGCCTTGTGTAAATTAGAATAAGCCTGTTGATATTCATGGGCTTGATCAAAATTATAACCAAGAGCAAAAGCTACATCTGCCTGCCAGAATCTGAATAAAGAAACAAGCATAAAACACCCGATAAGAAATATGAAAAAAATTGGAGTCCATTGCCAGATAGAAGTTCCGGTTTCTATTCTGACAGCTTTATTTGCTTGAATTGGAGTTGTTTTGAGCTTAATTTGTCCTGTTAAAACAAATATGAAAGCAGGAATCATAAATAAATAAGCACTTATCATGACAACAGAAAATCCGAAAAAATTAGTGATTAGTATAGAAACATAACCAGCTAAGAGAGCGAGAGACAAAAGTCTAGTTGACCTAATTTCTGATTGATCTAATTGGGGTTTAGAATTTAGTGCTTGATTAGAAATTAGAAATTCGGATTTTAGAATTTTTCTGATTGCCAAAAATAAAAAATAACCTATCATTAACAAATAACTTCCTAGACCAATGATGCCGGTGGTAGCAAGGTAATTTAAGTATTCATTGTGGGCCTTGTTATACAGAAAATTCCATTCGGAAGTTAGATTTTGGCCAACGGGCTTGTACTTATAATAAGCAAAAGCAAATGTTTCAACTCCTGTGCCAAAAATTGGGTTGTTTTTCCATGCATTAATTGCACCGCTCCAAACATTGATTCTTATGTTTGCAGATTCTGTTCCTCCCGAATCAAGTGACTGCACAGGTGTTGGTGAAGCAGACGGCACTGTTTTCTCAGTAATTGTTTTGGATGTTTGAAGTTTTTGAAAATAATTTCCGATTCCTCCAAGCGTGAAAATACGCAACTGACTAATTGGGATGCCAATAATAAAAGTGATAATTAGAAATCCAAAAATCAATATAGCAAAAGGAGATTTTAATTTTTCCCGGGAAAAAGATATTTTTGGCTTACCGCTTATCCAATAATATAAAACAGCGAAAAAAATCAGGGAACACCAGATGCCTAAAAATCCGGAGCGTGCACTGGTAAATAAAAGGTCAATGTAGAAAAGTGTAGCAAGCGATAAATATATCCACAATTTCCAATTTCTAATTTTAAACTCCCAATTGAAGGTAGCATAAACAAGGGTAATTGGAATTAGAATTGCCAGATATGCAGCGAGCCAGTCAGGTTGTCCCAGTGTTGAAAAAATTCTGACTCTTGGCATGAAATCCGCTGTCCAGCATGAAACATCAAAAGTTCCCCTGAAAAGAAGACAAGTCGGGTCATAGCCAAAATGGGAAGGCAGACCCCACAGGGCAACGATTAGGCCACAAATAAGACTTAAAAACAAAACTCTTTTGACCATTACTACTGCATTTGTTTGAAAATTGCTTAAAAATGCATAGTACAAGAAAACGTAGGTAATGAGCGATAACAGACCCCCATTAAAACGGGAATAATAACCCCAGAAAGAAACATGTGAATCCAGCGAAAAAATAGTTGAAATGGTTTGAGATAAAAGAAAAATTCCGATTGGAATATCCAGAGGAGTTCTTTGAAAATAAAATCTTCTTTCGAGAATCATTTTGGTAAACCAAGACATCGCAATGATTATGTTTAGGCCCCAAACAAGCCACATTTTATTGAGTTCAAAAAGTTCGGAAGTGACACTTGTAAAAGCTAGAGGAACTAAAAGAAAAAGAGCATAGAAGCTATATTCGATGATTTTGTTGCAGAGTCTTGTCATACTCGTCGTAGATTTTTTTATGTTAACACACTATTTAAATTGAGACAAGTAGTTAGAGAGGATTTTATATGCGTCCACTGGTATCTTCTTTGTATTTCTTAACAAGATCTTTTGTTTTCTGACTTATGCCCATTTCTAGTTCTTCTCTGGTTGGAGGCGGTTGTCCTGCATCTTTTTCTGCAACTGGCGTCGTAACTGCCGGTGTTGGTATGTCTTTATTGCCTTTGCCGAAATTAGTAAGAGCATAGGGAATATCTTTTTCAGCAGGTTTAACTGTTTTTGCTGAAGGAATTTGAGTCTCGGCGCTTGATCCGTCTGGCATAATGTTTTTAGATTGACATAAAAATATTTCTTTGTCAACAGTATAGTTGGAAAAGTTTTAATAAGATGGTATGATGAAAATTAATCTATGTTTAATAAACTTTTTTCTTCTTTTTCCCATGACATTGGTATTGATCTTGGGACTGCCAATACTTTGGTTTGGGTAAAAGATAAAGGAATTGTTGTCAGGGAGCCTTCAGTTGTGGCAATGCACAAAAAAACAAAAAAAATAATTGCAATTGGAACTGAGGCAAAAAGAATGGTTGGGAAAACTCCGGCATCTATAATTACAACATCACCTTTAAAAGGCGGAGTAATTGCGGATTTTGATGCAACTCTGGCGATGATTTCCCATTATATTCAGGCAGTGCATGAAGTTGGGAATATTATTCCTGTTGCCTGGTTCAGGCCAAGAGTAGTAATAGGTATTCCATCATCTGTTACCGAAGTCGAACGTCGTGCTGTTTGGGAAGCAGCTCTTTCCGCAGGAGCTCGTGAAGCGTTTTTGATAGAGGAGCCAATGGCAGCGGCAATCGGAGAAAAAGTTTCTATTTTTGCTCCGACCGGAGCAATGGTTGTTGATATTGGTGGTGGAACTACAGAAATCGCAATTATTTCTTTGGGAGGAATTGTTGTAAGCAAATCTTTAAAAATTGCAGGACAGGAAATGGATGATGCAATTATTCATTATGTAAGGCTAAGGCATGGATTGCTAATGGGAGAAGCCACAGCTGAAGAGGTAAAAATAAAAATAGGAAGCGCGTATCAATCAAATTCAAAAATCAAAAGTCAGAGCTCAAAATCAAAAAAAGAAGAGGAAGTGCAGATAGCGCCTGTAACGCATGCGAATAAAATGGCAGTTGTCAGAGGGCGCGATATTGAAACAGGATTACCGAAAAGTTTGCGCCTTACAGAAGTGGAGATAAGAGAAGCTTTGGCTCCGGTTCTTTCGGAAATTATGGAAGGAATTTCAGATGTTTTACAGGAAGCTCCGCCCGAATTAACTAATGACATTTTAAGTCATGGGATATTGTTGACCGGTGGAGGATCTATGTTGCCGGGGATTGACCAATTGATAGTTGAACGTACGCACATTCCGGTTATTCTTTCCGATGATCCATTGACTTCAGTTGTCAGGGGGACAGGAAAAGTTTTGGAAAACGACCAGCTCTTGCAAAGAGTAAGGGTGGTTGGGGGATTGAAATAATTCTCGTTCTTGAAGAAGCCCCGTAAACCTACTAGAATAAGTTTATGAAAAGGAAAACTGGTTTTTTGCCTGCTTTTATTGTTGTGGCTTTTTTATGCATTTTAATTTTAACTCTTTCTCTTTTTGGAAATCTTAAATCTTTATCCTCATTTTTAGAAAAAGGAACATCAATAATTCAAAGTACAACTTTTAAAATTTTTCAAAAACTTCCGTTTATTTCGCAAGACTTAAAAATTAAAGAACTTAAAGATGAAAATCTGAATTTATTAAATAAAATTGCAGATTATGAAAGACTTAAAAAAGAAAACTCGGCGTTATCCGACCAATTTCAAACTTCTTATCCTGCGAGCATACATTTGTTAAAAGCTGACATAATTGGGGCGCCATCTTTTATTCCTGGTGTTTCAGGTCCAAGCAAGCTCATCATAAATAAGGGTCTAAAAGATAATCTAAAAGTTGGAATGGCAGTAGTTATCAAAAATAATTTAGTAGGCGTTATATCCAAAACTTCCACGAATTTATCTGAAGTAGAGATAATCAATAGTCCTGAGTTTTCCTTTACAGCTAAAACGCAAAATGGGGTTGTCGGAATAATTAAAGGCGGCGGGAATTTAACTTTGGACAATGTTTTACTTTCGGAAAACATATCGGTAGGAGAGCTTGTTTTAGCAAAAGGCAATATAGACAGTGACGGAATTGGTATTCCGCCGGATTTAGTAATTGGAAAAATAACCTCTGTAGAGAAAAAACCAAGCGATCTTTTCCAACGGGCAAATGTCGAAAGCTTTGTTAATTTCGTAAATTTGTCAACAGTTTTTGTATACATACAAACTAAATAAATGTCTGCAATTTTTGTTATATTATTAACACTATTTGTAATTGCTGTTAGTTCAGTTACAACGATTCCTTTTTCAATAGGATTATTAGCTGTTGCTAGCGTTCTTTTTAAAAAATCTTGGGTGTTTTTTTTGGCGTTTGGTTTAGGCTTATTTTTGGATTTAATTACGCTTAGACCTTTAGGCTATACAGGTTTGGTGTTAACAATTTTTGTATTTGTTCTTTTTCTTTATGAAAGAAAATTTGAAACTCAAACTATAGCTTTTGTATTTATTTCAACTTTTTTCGCAAGTCTAATTTACCTGTGGATTTTTAATTTTCAACAAATATTTTTGCAGTCCTTGGTAAATGCATTGTTTGCAATTTTATTTTTTAAATTGTTATGGTTAAAATTGGGCCCGCGTTCGGAGATTACATAAAGCTTGAAAAAAGCCAAAGACATTCTGAGAATTCAAGCCGCAGCTATTCGATTAGAAGCTATATCCTGCCTGTAATTTTAATTATTGGCGTAGTATTAATTACTGCAAGGCTTTTTTATCTCCAAATTATTGAAGGAAATAATTATCGGAAGCTTTCGGATTCCAACAGAACAAAAACAGCTATTATTCATGCTCCCCGCGGAATTATTTTTGACCGTCAGGGTGTGCCTTTGGTTTTCAATGTTCCCGGATTCAGGGAGGTACCAGACGGCACCTCCTTGAATGATAAAACAATACTTATTGACAAAAATGAGGCTTTAAAGCTCTTATCGGAGGGCAAAACTAATTTAGAAATAGATTCTTTAAGATCCTATCAATATAAAGATGTGACTTCTCATATCTTAGGATACATAGGGCAGATTTCCAAAGAAGAAATGAAAGACACTGATTATAAAGGTGGGGATTTGATCGGCAAAATAGGAATAGAAAAAGAATATGAAGCTTTACTTAGGGGAACCAATGGAAAAGAAATGGTTGAAGTGGATAGTCGGGGTAGAGCAATCCGCAAGTTAGGTCTCACAGATCCAATACCAGGCCTTGATATCACATTGACCTTGGACATTAGGCTTCAAAAAGCAGTTTTTGATGCTGCTGAAAATATCAAAAAAGGAGCTGTGATTGTCTCTAATTCTAAAGGAGAAATATTAGCTCTTGTTTCCAAACCATCTTTTGATTCCAACTTTTTTACCATGAGTGAGGAATATTCCGGAAATGAAAATTCAGTTTACAAATCCGCGACGCAAATTTTGTCAGATTCGGAAAATCAACCGCTTTTAAATCGGGCAATTTCCGGAACATATCCACCGGGATCAACCTTCAAGCTTATTGTAGCTGCCGCAGGATTGGAAGATAAAGTTATTGACAAAAATTTTGTCATAGAAGATACAGGAATTTTGAGGATTAATAATTTCTCCTTTTCCAACTGGTATTTTACTCAATATGGGAGGACAGATGGGGAGGTAGATGTAGTGAAAGGCATACAAAGATCAAATGACATTTTTTTCTACAAATTAGCAGGTATGGTTGGAGTTGACAGACTATCTTACTTCGCAGAAAAGTTTGGTTTAGGGCAAAAATTAGAAATTGACTTAACAGGAGAAGAAAAGGGTATCGTGCCAACAGAGGAATGGAAGAGAAAGATTATCGGAGAAAATTGGTATCTGGGAGATACCTATCATTACGGAATCGGGCAAGGTTTTTTATTAACAACTCCTCTTCAGGTAAACGTATGGACACAGGCAATTGCCAATGAAGGAATTCTGTATAAACCACATCTTCTTAAAGATCAAAAATTAGAAATTAAAAGTAAAAAGTTGTTAAGCGATGAAAATTCTTCTTTAATTCGCGAAGGAATGATTGAGGCATGTTCTCCGGGAGGAGTGGCGTGGCCACTATATGATTTCAAAGTTAAAAATGCAAAGCTTGAAATAGACGGGAAAAATATTTTGGAAGCTCCCGTTTCGACAACTTCAGCTGATTTTAAAGATTACAGAAAAATTACAATTGCCTGTAAAACTGGCACAGCTCAACATGGAGGAGAAACTACAATGCCTCATGCCTGGATTACTCTTTTTGCGCCGGCCTACGATCCGCAGATTATCATTACTGTTTTGTCTGAAGATAGCGGTGAAGGGTCCAATGTCGCCGCCCCCATCGCAAAAAAGATTCTGGAAGAGTGGTTCGGACTGTAGAATCAACGCATTTTAATTTGCTTCGGGGTCAGTTTTCCAATATAATCCACTAGAATTAATTTTTGAAATGAGAAATATTAAGGAAACAAAACAATATATTGTTGGTGATTATCATAAAGATTTAATAACTGAAATAGAGAAACAAATAACTCTTAATAACTATAAATTAGAGGGTGACAGAATATGGAGCCCTTACGGTTCAGAAATAGAGGATTATGAGTATTATTTTAGACATGTTTTACGCGGCGAAAAAATTGTTGATTTTATTAAAAATAAACCTTCTATTGTCGCAATAGACTTAATGAGTCCCTCAATTACCCTGGAAAATCTTTTTTACATGCTTCCCCCTGACAGACCTAGACTTGGTATAGCGCTTTCATATTGTGACAATAGGACATCCATTATGAAAGAAAGAGATGAAAGGATGGGGATAAAGCAATTAAGCGGAGATATCCTAGAGTTTGAGACTTGGGAAAAAATTGAAGAAACACTTAATGGTAAAAAAGCAGATTTAATTATGGAAAGAGCCATTGATGGCAAGAACCATATAGCTTCAGACATTAGAATACACGCGGCTTTGCTTAAATTGATTTGGAATTTTACAAGTTTCGATAATGGAGTAATTTTGTTAGAGATGCCTCATTATGGGGGTTATTCAAATGAAATTGTCGTGAACGGTAAAAGAAGAAAATTTATTGAATGGATAGAGCTTCTTAAAGATACAAAAATAGAAGTTGAATATAGTCCAATCTTGTGGGAAACCATAAAAATTGTCAAAACTCCAAATTCTCCTCAGAATCTACCATTTTTGGAATAATTTGCTGGAAGATTTTGGAAGAGTGGTTCGGACTGTAGAATCAACGCATTTCAATTTGCTTCGGGGTTGTTTTTAACATATAATTCTCCAATTAAGCTTAATACATGGGAAATTCAATAGAAACAAAAAGACGCATTATTAAAACTGCTGACGAAGATTTAGTAAGACAGTTGGACTATCAAATTGAAGAAAATAAGAAAAGTTTGACTTTGACTTGCGACAAGTGGCCGGTTTACGGTTCATTAATAGAATCTTATGAAGATGATTTTAGACCTGTTTTGGGGTCTGTAAGTATTTCAAGCTTTGTCAGACGAAGATCTGCTCCTGTTGTAATAGACTTAATGAGTCCTTCAGATACTCTAGCTGATCTTTTCATGAAATTTCCTAATAAACCTAAGTTGGGAATAGCACATTCATATCGTGATAGGAGAGATAAAGAAAAATTGGATAGAGATGAAAAATTGGGAATAAAACAAGTAAGCGGAGATATTCTAGAGCTTGAGACTTGGAATGAGATTGAAGAAACACTCGATGGGAAAAAAGCTGATTTGATCATAGAAAGGGCTATAAAAGGGAAGGATTTTATAACGTCCGATATTAGAATTCATGCGGTTTTACTTAATAAGGCATGGAAATTATTAAGCAATGATAATGGAATGCTTTTGGCTGAAGTGCCGCATCAGAGATTTGATTTATTATTGAGAGATAAGCCAATAACTCTTTTCGATTGGATCTCGTTTGTCAAAAAAAAAGGAGTAAATATAGATTTTAATTGGCATGTATTAAAGCTTGTAAAAACTTCAAATTCTCCTCAAAATCTGCCGTTTTTAAAGTAGTTTGCCAGAAGATTTTGGAAGAGTGGTCTTAGGAGATAATTTGATTAATTATTAGCCAACTAAATTTTCTTGTTGTAGTAAAAATGCTTTTTCGGCCTGATGAACTTCTTCTAAAAATGCAATTTGCTGCTCTGGAGAAATTTGTTTATGTGAGTTTGGGACCTCTATACCATCCTTTTCTTCATATTGCATAGTCCATGAGGGAGCAAGGAGACTTTCTTTATAGGCCATAATTCTTCGTGTTCCATTTTGTACGTTTCGATCACTAATTAGAAGATTTAATTTTACTTTTTGTTCATGATTTTCGGGTGTGCCAAGGAGAATCAGTCTTCCTTCGTTGAGAGGCAGATAAATTGTATACTTAATGCTTTCATCAAAAAGTTCTTTTGGTGGTTTTGGAGCGCTTATACCATACTTAATAAGAAGTTCGTAAGCAGAGAATACGCTTGGATTTCCTTCAATTTCTACATGTGTTGCTTTTACTTTCTCTACCATATTCGGAACATCTTATCTTATAATATTAAAAAAGTCAAATTGAAAAGAGATTGTCTTTACTATTTTATTCCCAACTTATACTATTAATTAGTTATGGATGAGAGAGATTATTGGTTAGGGTTTTCGACGATTTCCGGAATTGGACCGGCGAAGTTTAGAAAATTATTGGAAGAATTTAAAACTGCAAAAATTGCTTGGGAGAATTTGAAACCCAATTTTTCAATTGAAAATTATCTTAAAAAACTAAAGGAAAAAGATGTTTGGTTTATGACTTTATTGGATGAAGATTACCCACAAATTTTAAAAGAAATAAGAAATCCGCCGTTTGTTTTGTATGGTCGCGGAAACCCTTCGACTCTTTATGCTCGCTCAGGGCCTCCGATCGCCGTGGTCGGCGCCCGTCGGACTACGCAATATGGCAGGGAAGTTACAAAACTTTTAGTTGCGGAATTGGTTTTAAATGGATTGACAATTGTTTCAGGTCTAGCTCTTGGGGTTGATGCGGTTTCACATGTAACTTGTTTGGAAAATAATGGAAAAACAATTGCGGTTTTGGGGTGTGGAGTAGATTGTTGTAATCCAAGGGAAAATCAAAGTATTTACGACAAAATTTTAGAAAGTGGAAATTGCATTATTTCTGAATTTCCTTTGGGAATGAGACCGACTCAATGGACTTTTCCTGCCCGCAACAGAATAATTGCAGGTTTGTCACAAGCGGTTTTGGTAACAGAAGGGGCAGAAGACAGTGGGTCTTTAATTACTGCAGGATTTGCGTTGAAATTTGGCCGGAAAGTTTTTGCGGTTCCTGGGCCAATTACGTCTCAAATGTCCAAAGGCCCGTACGTCCTAATTCAGAAAGGGGCTAAGTTGGTAACTTGCTCTAAGGATATAATTTCTGAATTAGGAATTTCCAATTCTCAATTTCCAATTTCCAATAAGTCCAAAATTACAAATAAAAAAGGGGATACGGAGGAGGAAAATACAATATTAAAACTTTTAAATCAAGAACCAATGCATTTTGATGAGATAGTAAAAAAGACCAAATTTAAATCTTCAAAGCTCTCAAGCATACTTTCTTTAATGGAATTAAAGGGATTGATAAAAAGTTTGAACAACGGGTTTTTTAGTATTACTTCTTGACATCGTCTGTATAATGTTGTGACAATGTTTTAGTAGTTTTATGAATTTAGTGATTGTTGAAAGTCCGACGAAGGCAAGGACGATTGGAAAATTTTTGGGATCTGATTATACGATCAAAGCTTCGATGGGGCATGTTATAGATTTACCAAAAAGTAAATTATCTATTGACGTGGAACATGATTTTAAGCCGCTATATGAACAAGTTGCGGATAAAAAACAAATTATTGCTGATCTTAAGTCTGAAGCTAAAAGAGCAGACAATGTTATATTAGCAACTGATCCTGACCGGGAGGGAGAAGCAATTGCTTATCATGTCGCAGATGTGCTTCGCTCAAATGAAAAAGCAAAAGTTAAGAATGAGAAATTTAATAGAATTGTTTTTCATGAAATTACCAAAGAAGCAATTGAAGAAGCTTTGAAGAATCCCCGGAAAATAGATAAAAATTTAGTCGATGCGCAAACAGCGCGCCGGGTTCTGGACCGTTTGGTTGGATATAAATTATCTCCTCTTTTATGGAAAAAAGTGCGCAGAGGCTTGTCCGCGGGGCGCGTCCAGTCAGTTGCTCTCAGATTAATTGTGGAAAGAGAAAGAGAAATTGAAAAATTCGGAAAAGAAAAATATTGGACAGTTAGCGCGTTTTTGAAACAAGAAGATCTTGGCGCCACCCCTTCGGGAACAGAATTTGAATTAATTGAGATAAATAATGAAAAAATTGAGATTCAAAGAATTTTTAACTTATATGATGGGGAATATAAAGTTACCAAGACGAACATTGATTCTGTAAAAAAAGCAGAAGAAATTGTTGCGGATTTAAAGACAAAAGCATTTAAAGTCGCAGATGTTTTGCAAAAAGAAGCCAAAAGAAGTCCGCTGCCTCCTTATACAACCTCAACTCTTCAGCAGGATGCTTCCAGAAGGCTTGGAATAAATGGAAAAAGAACCATGAGTTTGGCTCAGAAATTGTATGAGGAAGGGTATATTACTTATCACAGAACTGATTCGATCACAATTTCCAAAGCTTCAATGTTTGGAATAATCAATTTTGTCAAAAAAGCATACGGAGAAAAATATGTTCCCGAGAAACCGAGACAATATTTTGTAAAACAAAAATTAGCGCAAGAAGCACACGAAGCAATCAGACCTACTAAAGTTCATAATTCAGAATCTCAAATCGTAAGCTCATTGGGAAAGCCTTATGCAAATCTTTATGGATTGATTTGGAGAAGAGCAGTTGCATCTCAGATGTCCGATGCAATTATTGAATCAACTACTGTTATGGTTAATGTCGGGGGTCCTGTCGCCAGTTTCCCTCCCGCCAGTGCTCCTTCAACAGTCCGCGCTGTCGGGAGCCCTTCCTCTGGCGTCACCCCTAACTACAAATTGAAAGCAAATGGTTCAGTTTTAGTTTTCGACGGGTTTTTGAAAGTAAACCCATTAGGGCTAAATGACAATAAGTTGCCGAAATTTGAAAGCGGTGAAAAACTAAATTTAGTGGACGTTCTAGAGAAAGAACATGAGACTTTGCCTCCACCCAGGTATAATGATGCATCGATTATAAAAACCTTGGAAGAAAAGGGAATCGGACGGCCTTCTACTTACTCGACAATCATCTCGACAATTGAAAGTAGGGGTTACATTGAAAGAGGGGATCCAACTGGTAATTCTGGACGGGGATTTTTTCCAACTGCAATCGGAATTGCTGTCAATGATTTTTTGGTTACTAATTTTTCAGACATTGATGACATTCCGTTTACCGCATCAATGGAGGACAATTTAGATGAAATTGCAAATGGAAAAATTCAATGGGTGTCCGTGACGCGCGATTTTTACACGCCATTTGAGAAAAAATTAAAGGAAGCTGAGGAGACAGAAAGAGTAAAAATTGCAGTGGAGGAGACTGACGAGAAGTGTCCGACCTGCGGTTCAGGACTAATAATCCGTACCGGACGTTTTGGAAAGTTTTTAGCCTGCTCGACTTTTCCGAAATGTAAATTTACAAAAGCATTTGTCGAAGAAACTAATCAAATTTGCCCGAAAGACGAAGGGAAAATTATAATTAAAAAAACCCGCAAAGGCCGCCGCTTCTATGGTTGCTCAAATTATCCAAAATGTGATTTCGCCGCGTGGAAGTTGGAAGACATTAAAAAATCTTTGCCAAAGTTAGAATTAAAATAACAAAAACGATTTGCGTTACCAGTCCCCATGGTAGATTTAGGTCATTATCGAAATTTTTTTGCAGAGAATAAGCCCATTTAAATGCTTTGATTTTGAAAAAATAATAAGGGGCGGTTGCCCAGTCAAAAAACTGGGAAACAATAATCATAAAAAATGCGTAGAAAAGATTGGTTGTTGGGAAAAATAGAATTATAACCAGGTAGGAAAGAATAAAACCAAGGATTACATCAATAAAAGTATGAGTAAACAGTTTATTAAATGTTTTCTTTTTCCTGTTGGTGGCAGTATCCCAATGAGGAATTAAGTCCGCTACGGCGTGTGACGCAAGAGCAATTGGTATTGCAAGCGTTGGATTTCCGATTTTTGCTGCGATAACAGTTCCAATAATTGCATGTCCGGTTGCTGTCATAGTTCGAATTCCTCACTATGATCCTGAGCGAAGTCGAAGGATCATAAACTATATAATAACACACACTGTCAATTTCTTTGCAATGCACCTCTTGACAAATATATAAAAAGATTGCACTATAAATAGTGTGAAGAAGTTTATTATTTTTCTTCTGAGCGTAAGTTTAACATCTGTAATTGTTGTTCTTTCTTCGGGTCCAGTCTCTGCTAATCATCAGGCGGACGTTTTGGGAGTAGCCAGCGCGCCAACTTTGTCAATTCCTCCTACAGCAGAGGGTCCCGGATTAGTTCTTCCGGACAGTCCTTTGTTTTTTATTGATCAGATAAAACAAGAGTTACGTTTATTCTTAGCATTTGCTTCTGAGCAAAAAGCAAAAATACATAACACTATTGCCGGAGAAAGATTAGCGGAACTGCAAATTATGTTAGCCAAGGACAACATTCCCGGAATTAGAATCGCACTCCAAGGAGTATCGGATAATCTTAGGGGAGCTGCAGAAGATTTAGCTAATGCTAAGTTAACAGGTCGGAATATAAGCTTGTTGGCAAAAGAAATAAACGATTCGATTAAAGATAAACAAAAAGCTCTCCTTTTTCTGGAAGAGCAGGCAACAGGAGAAATAAAAGCTCAGGTTGTAGCTGCAAAAGAAGCTTTGAAAATTGCAAAAGTAAGTGTTGAAGAAAATTTACCAACAGATCTTATGATAAATGAAACAATAGATGATTTAAATCAGCAGATTGGCGATAATATAAATAGGGCAAACCTTTCCGCGACAGAAATAAACCGAGCCATAAATATATTGACGAAATTAGCCAGCTCAACAGCTCAAAAAAGTCAACTTCTCCAAAAGGAAGATTTAATGCGTGTAAGTGATATTAAAAATTTAATAAATGAGTTCCAGAAAGCTTCGAGCAGTTTGCAAAAAGAGTCCTTTGCAACAGCTGGCGCAAAGTCTGTCAAAAAATAGTTTTGACTAAAATTTACCTCTTTGATAGAATTTCTTCAACCCCGATTCAATCGGGGCAAAAATGATTAAATTAGGAGCTAGCCAGTTACGGACAACAAAATCATCGGACGTAGAAAAGGAGAAGATTAAAAGAAATCCGATTTACATTATTTTGGATAATGTAATGGATACTTATAATATTGGGTCAATTTTCCGTTTGGCAGATGCAGTCGCAGCGGAAAAAGTGATTTTGTGCGGAGAAACAGAGATACCACCTCATACCAGAATTAAAAAAGCTTCAATTAATACTACAGAGTGGGTAGAGTGGGAGTATGCTAAAACTGCGAAAGAGGCAATTGAAAATTTAAAATTAAAAATTAAAAATTTGCGAGTTATTGCGATTGAACAAAGTAAAAAGAGTATCCCTTACGATAAGGCAAATTATAGTTTTCCAGTTGCTTTGATTGTTGGACACGAAACTACTGGAGTTTCAAAAGAAGTTTTAAATATATGTGATCAGATCGTCGAAATCCCGATGTGGGGTGTAAATAAATCATTAAACGTAATGGTATCATTGGGTATCTTACTTTTTGAGGCGATGAAAGAATGCCGAAGGCCCTGAGCCGAGCCGAAGGGTGGTGGTAAGTTTGGGAATAGTACTTTATAAAATTACAGAGGGCAATTTGCCTGTACGAAAATCAATTATTTGAAGCTGAACATTAGTATTTTTTACTCGCAATGTCTTTAATTCTTCCTGAGAAAGAGAATCTAATTTCGCGCACATTTCTTTACGCTCAATTGATAATTGAGATCCTTCTTTCAAAAATGTGATTTCTCCTGATTTGTAATTAGGCAAAATGTATTTTGTGAGAAGATTTTTAAAGTGTACTGCGTCTCTAATAAATTCTACTTTGCCGAAAAAAGTATCTATAGTTTTAGGTATTTTTATCCGATTTTTTTTAGATAAATGTTTCCATTTGTTAAAGTATTCTTCTTTAAATTTATTTTCTTGTTCAGCAGTTGGTTGTTGATAAAAATACTCAGGATTTTCAATTAAACGTCTGGCCATTTTTATATCATGAATAAGACCTTTAACTAATTCAGATTCATTAACAATTCCTATAGATTTATTTTCTGCATTCATAATTAAAGGAATATATAATAATTCTTTTTTAAAGTCAACTTAAAAAGTCATTGACAATCTCTGGAATTCGTTTATAATATGCTTTGGTATGTAAAAATCTCTATCAAAGTCTGGGAGAAATTTGACCCACCTTTGGTGGGTTTTTTGGTCTTTTGCTCTTTGAAAATTCAGGTCATAGCAGCAAATCAGAAACAGGATTCTTTCATGAATTAATCCCTGTGCAGGGATTGATAGTCAGGAAGTGGTAGGAAATCTCCACACTAGGTGGAGTTTTGATATTTGTTGATGTCAATTTCAACATATCAAATTTTTTTGAGAATTTGATCCTGGTTCAGGATGAACGCTGGCGGCGTGCCTTAAGCATGCAAGTCGAATGGTCGCAAGACAATGGCGGACGGGTGAGTAATGTATAGGAATTTACCCTTCAATGGACCATAGCTCATCGAAAGATGGGGTAATAGTTCATAGTCTCGTAAGAGTAAAGATCTTAACTGATCGTTGAAGGAGGAGCCTATATCCTATCAGCTAGTTGGCGGGGTAAAAGCCCACCAAGGCGATGACGGGTAGCTGGACTGAGAGGTCGGTCAGCC
>Ga0247841_10007521_pt1 | contig 16145 bp, 18 predicted proteins | sample LaCruzMarch2015__2_FD_192410 | JGI IMG/M metagenome (GOLD analysis project Ga0247841, IMG submission 192410) | Freshwater microbial communities from meromictic Lake La Cruz, Castile-La Mancha, Spain - LaCruzMarch2015_18m | ecosystem: Environmental > Aquatic > Freshwater > Lake | place: Spain... | reverse complement strand
CGGAATTAAAGCCGCCGCGCCTGTGCCGCCCAGCGGTCCCGATCCGTAACGACCCAAGCCCGGCCCTCCCTCGAATCCGTGAACCGCAGCAACTTCCGCCCGACCGCCAGGGCGATTGCAGAGCTTGGAACGGTTCGATTTGAAATCCAACCGTCAAAAGCCGATGGAAAAGGCGGGAGAAAGATTCCGCATCCTTGCAAGCCGCGCGTGCTCCGCCGCCGTGCCCTCATCCAGCAGGGGCAGACTTGGCTTCTCCTGATCGGGGGACCGCACCACGTGGAGCACAGGCGCGGGAATGGCATCGCCACCCGCACCCCGGCCCACCGGATCAGCTCCCGCGCCGCCTCACTCTCCGGGATTCCCCTTGCCATCGTGAGGAAGGAAACCACGCCCGCCGCGCGTCTTGATTTCTCCGTTTGAAACCGCGAAATCGAACCCGCTTGATTTCGCGGTTTCAAATCGAACCGGCCCAAGCTCCGATTCGATGGCTGGCAGATGATCCCGCAACGGGCACCGGCACGACTTCCCCGGCTTCCATTCCGGGAAAAGTTTCGCGCCGAGGTCGCGGCCTTACCTCGCAACCGTGCATTACCTCCACTGCCCCGGTTTTAAATCGAAGCAGTGACAGGGGCAGAACATCACAAAATTGACAGCCTCACCCCTTCGCAAAAACCGGGGCCAGCTTGTAACGGGTCACCTTGCGGCCCGCCGTTCCTGCCTTCGGTAGAATGGCGATCACCCGGCCCTCTTCCGCCCACTCAGCAAGCATTGACTCCGCTTCAGCCTTATTCGCAGCGATCACGCGCCCGCTGTAAACATCCCGCGCCGTGATTCCATCCGGCCTGGTCAGCATGATTTTGCGGGCCTTCTCCCATCCGGCCTCTTTGGCGTGCTCCCGTTGCGGCCCCAGGAATTCCGCTTGCCGCCGCTCGAACCAATCCCGGACCATGAGCCCGGCCCGCGCCGCGCCAACGCTCAGCGGATGCTCATGCCCGGTCATGTCCGCTCCAAAAGTCCCCGGCCCGCGAGCATCAATCGTGCAGTGCTCATAAAGATGGAAGAGCAAGGCCAGCCGGATTGCCTGTTCAGTCAAGCGCGATTGGAAGGGGTCCGGTTTGAAATCTGCCCGGCGAAGCACTTCGTTGTAATCCCGCACAAACGCCAACCGCGCTTCCTTGGTCATCTCGATAAGATGGGGTCGGCATTGGCATCAAGCCGATACTCGCGAAGGGCTTTGAAGATTGCCGCTTCATATGGCTGGCCGACAGCAGAGGGAATCGCCCTCGCCTCTCCTGCGCGATCCTCGGCGATTTCCATCGCCCTCGCCCTCGGGTCAACGACGAGGAACCGGGGCAATAACCCCGCTTCGCAAAGGCGTTCATTTTGAAATAGCTCCCGAACCTTTGCCGGGGTGCATACCCAGCAGACGCACAGGCACGGGGCATCCAAATAAATCACCCCGGTATTTTTGCGCACAATCGTAATCGGCTCGGCATCGAAGGCTTTCAGCCAAAGGCTTTCCGATTGGGATTCCCGGTCAGAGTATTTCCCTAGCACAGATGAAATTGCGTCCCCGGCATCGGAATCAAAATGGGCGAGCGTCTCCCCGTGCATGGATAAAAGATTGCTCATGCCTTCGGGCGTAGCATCGCTCGCAATGAACAGCGGGTCATGCAGCTCCTTTTCAAGCTCCGCCTTTCTCCGCCTTGCCGCCGTGAGTTTTTCAATGACTGCCCGCCGCGCCTCCCCCATCGCTCCTTTCAACTCTTTCCGGGCAATCTCATAGTCGATCTGCACCGCTTCAAGCTCCGCCTCGATTGTCGGCTTGAGCCCGGTTTCAAAGGCCCGCCGCTCCGCTGCCTGGAATCCGTTCAGCGGCCCCATAGCCAGGCGATACGCACCCGATCCCCCGGAACCCGATTGCTTCCCCATCATCAAGTAGAGACTCGCCCTCGTCTCCCGCCCAAGAAGCGACTTCACCCGCACCCCACGGCCCACAGCCGCACTTGCCGCAGCGAGCACCATTGGTGCTGACATGGCAAGCGGAACCCCTCCGACAGCCGCAATTGCTTCCGCCATTTTGCGAAGCACAGCGGGCAGAGCCTCAGCCGGGAAAAGGTCCGTAGGCTTTTCCGCCTCCGGGGCCTCCTCCGTCTCTGGGGCTTCCTCCCCCTCGATCACCGGGGCCGGGGCCTCTGGCATTGCCTGCGCCTCGATCTCTCCCGCCGCCTCGCCGCCCACCTCTGGCGCGGCCAAATCTGAAATTATTCCTGCCATAAAAAAATCCTTTCCCTGCTCAAAACTGCATCGCGTTTCCGATCAGCTCCCTGTGCTCCTCCCAGCTATCCGCGCCAACGCTCGCCATGTCGCACAGGTCATTGACCGCCGCGCCGTCTGTGCGAAGCATCCCGGAGAAATCGAACCCCGACACCCGCGCCCCAGCTCCCGCCAGTTGTGCCGCCCATTTCCGCGCCGCCTTCATGCCCGCCGCATCCGCATGGATGAACACCCGCACGGACAGGCCAGCAAAGGCAGCAAGGCATTCATCAGGAATCCGGCATGCGGCCCCGATCATGCACACCACCCCCACCGCCTCCGCGCACCCGCTCGCCCAGGCATGATGAATTGCCGCCAGGGCATCCGGCCCGCCCTCGACAAGTGCGACACGCTCCCGCCGCACAGCATCGGCAAAACCAATCGGCCAGCTTGCCCGGCTCCCCGCAAGCGTCCACGCTTTCGGCTGGCCGCTCAACCGCTGCCACGGCTTCCCATCCAGCCGCCGCGCTTGTGCCGCCCATCGGTCCCGATCCGTAACGACCCAAGCCCGGCCCTCCCTCGAATCCGTGAACCGCAACAACTCCCGACCGACCGCCAGGGCGATTGCATCGGGAGAAAGATTCCGCAGCCTTGCAAGCCGTGCGTGCTCCGCCGCCGTGCCCTTATCCAGCAGGGGCAGACTTGGCTTCTCCCGCTCGGGAGACGGCACCACGGGCCGCACAGGCGCGGGAATGGCATCGCTACCACGAACCCCGGCCCACCGGATCAACTCCCGCGCCGCCTCACTCTCCGGGATGCCCCTTGCCATCGCGAGGAAGGAAACCACGTCCCCACCCTCTCCGCTGGCAAAGTCATTGAAGAGCCGCCCATCATCGGAGATTGAAAAGCTCGGCTTCCGATCATCCCGCCAGGGACACCGGCACGACTTCCCCGGCTTCCATTCCGGGAAAAGTTTCGCGCCGATGTCCCGGATTGTCAGCCGTTCCTTTGCCTCAGAGACGCCGCCCATTAGAGCCTTTTCAAATAACAGATTTGACTCCAAATCTTCCTGAAAAGCTCAGGCGGCCACGGCTTTTCGGAAAGATGCCGAAAGGTCACCGCAATATTTTCAGCCGTGCTCAGTTCAGCCTTTGAAATGCCGTGAACCTCCAAGCCATCACACAGGATGGAAACCCCGCATTTATCCCGCCGCGCTGTCCACTTCCCAGGAAGAACGCGCCCACTCATTGCGCCCCCTTCACCGCCAGGCGGTCCGCAAGTTGTGCCTGCGCACAACGGGCAATGTAGGATTTCAGAGAGTTCAGCCCCACAAGCCTAACGCCGCGCTCGACTCCTGTTTGCCGCATGGAAACCGATACAACCCCGGACAGCGGATCATAAATAATCCGACATAAGGCAGCACGGGAAAGCCCCTCGACCCGCTCCTTTACGCCTGGAAGGCGCACCCATGTTTCATTAGCAAGGCCCGATTGTGTCGCGGAAAGGCTGGCCGTTGCGCCCGCTCCGCCTGTTGTGTTCTTTTCATCGCTCATTTTTTTGTTCAGGACGCCCTTGGCTGTCCTAAAGACAAAATGCGCGATTTGCGGGATGGATTTCTAAAACAATTTTTAACTCAACCCAAACCCGCAAAGAACCTTTGCCAGCAAGAGGAAAGAGCAATTAGCCGCATTTATCAAGGTGCTGTGCCATCCTCTCCGACTTTTCGGAAAATGAAGGATGCCGAGCATGCCGGGCAGCGAACGCCCGCAAGACTTTCGCCACCCCCGCAGGGGATACGCGCCCCGGGGGACGCCCCCCAGACACGCCAGCCGGGCCACCCGGCCAGACATGATCCTTGCCCCCGCGCCCCGCCTTTGCGGTCTTTTGAATAAATCCGCGAGGAAGGGCAAGCGACATCCGCAAATCATCCACAGTCGGCCACGCCTGCCGATCCCCCCAATTTTTCCGAAACCATCCCAGGAATGTTTCTTCGATTTCCTCAATGCTCGGCACTGGGGGAAGTCTATCGCGATTTGCGCGGGCCGCTTCAAACGCCTCCGCCCGCGCCTCCATTTTCTCTTCTCGCTCCGCATACGTATCCCGCTCGGCATCTATTGCCGCCTGCCGGGCGATCTCCCAGCGGAACACCTCGCCCGGCCCCGGCTCGCGCCCCGGATTCTCCCGCCGCCATTCCTCCTCAGCCTCGGCAAACAATCCCAAAACCTCGACATCATCCCCGCCGACACCCTGCAAAAGCGCCGCATCCATCTCCGCAATAATCCGCTCCGACACCGCATCATCTAACCTCGATAGCTGGTCAACAAGCCTCACCAGCCGGGGCTTGTCATCGTTCACAATCGCGGAATGAAGCTCCCTCGCCGATACTACCCCAAACCGCTCCCCCTCGGCTTTCAAATCGGCAGGGATTTCCCGCACCCCGGCCCGCGCCAACGCTTTGACCTTCTGCCCCCAGGTCTTCCGGGGCGGGTTCTTTTCAAAGTCAGCCTCCACCAGTGCCAGAACCTCAGGAGACACCCCGCCCGCCCGCTCCTTGCGCTGCCCGCCCTTGCTCATGTCTGACCCCTTGCCAGCCTCACCGAGCCGCCCAAGAGGGCATCCCCCACAATCAGCCGCCAGTTAGGAAGCCGGGTTATTTCCGGCAACTGCAAAAGAAAGCCCTCGATCACCTTTGCCTCTCGCGATCCGCGCCGGAACATCGCCGGATAAGCCTTCTTGGCACACGCATCAAACTTCTCGCACTCCTGCAAAAACTCCGCCCGCAGGGGAGCCCCGGCAATCACTTCCTCCGCATATTCCAACCGATCCCGCACTTGCCCCGCCGTCAATTCGATCCGGCCAGACTCACCGGAGACCGCCCCGCCCTCCGGGTTTTGCAGGCACCAGCGGCGAATATATCCCGCCTTCTTGACCCTCTCCGCCAGCTCCGCCGCGTCAAGGACATCCGCCAGCAGCTCGCCGCCACCCCAGCCGCTATTTCCGCCGCTCCGCAAGAATTCGTTCCACGGTTTGCAGGTAAAGCCCGCGAGGCTCTTTCCCTTGCTCCCACCCTTGCAGGGTCCGCTTACTGATTCCCCACGTGCGGGCCGCTTGGCTTTGAGAGAGCCCGGATTGCTCGCGCTTCGCTTTGATGCGGTCAGCGATCCCCGCACGCTCTTTTGGTTGCTCCGACATAGTTCTTTCGATAGGTTTTTTTTCGTCATGGACATGATGTTTTTAGGCTGAATGTTTATGATAGCCGGGCGGGTGCTCATACACCTTCCCGGCACTTTTCGGGGGAATCTATACGCCCCGGCGTATTATCCGCACAAGCACAAATTCACAATGCTTGCGTTTTCTCGACCCATTGCCTTCAATCCATGAATCCGCCCTGAAGGACAGAAAGCCCGACTGACTGCCGCAACCCTGATTCGTCAGGTTTCGCGATGGAGGAAACCGCCGGCCCTCCCAGGGCGGACCAATCACCAAGCATCACCCCCCCCCGACAACCCGACAGGCAAACAAGGCCCCGCAATCCCCTATCCCAAGCACAAAGAGAGGATGCAGCTTTTTTTCAATGGTGAGGGAGAAGCCTGTTATACTCCGAAATTAGCGAAATTCCCGGATCTTTCGGAAGCAGTAATTGCCAATGAACGCGCAACAGTTCCAACGCTTGCGGCCTTGGTAAAGTTCGGATCAACTCCAAAAATTGCCGAGGCGAACACTTTGTCACGTCTATCTGATTTTGATTGGCATCCCTCACCCCTTCAGTAGTTGCAGCGATTCCCGCCCGCCGTCAAGTTGCCTTCCGTTTACCCGCTCAAATCGGCAAACCACTCAACGTTTTGCGGGTTTCCGCAAGTTGACTTCCCCGGCCATCTGTGAAAAATTCGGAATGCCGTCACGAGTATAAACGTGCGATGGGCCGGGCTTGACACCGGCCTCGGCGAAAGCTCCGGCGGTTCTTGCAATCAGCCGGGGCTTTCTGTATCGCGCCCGCTCAACCGCGCCCCCCCCAGGTTTGAAACGCCTCGCGGGTTTCCGCAAGCGGAACCGGCTCGCAGGCGCGCCGGGCTCACTCCGAAAAATGAATTGACCTGGAGGCGGAGCGAACCCGCCCAGCCACGCCTAGAGAACATGGCACCCCTTCTAGCCTGCCCGCAAAACTAAAGCTCTAGCAATGAGGCGGTGGCGCTTGAGGCCCCAAATCAATCCGCCCCATATCAAGAGCCGAAAGCATAGAAAGTCAACTGAAAGCCTCAGCTACCAGAGCGAGTTTCCCCCCGCCCGATCCGGGGTCAAATGCTCCTCGTCTCCCTCAACTGTTGCTCATGGCCGATAGCAAAGCGGATGTCGGACACTTTACGCTTGCCCGCCCATCCGCGCTTTTGGGGCTTGCAAAGGCCGCAGGCGGATTTCTTTGGAGCCTTGAATCTTTGCTGTGTGAGAGGGGATTTCATTGACGGTAAACCGCATGGCTTCCGATGTTGAAGGAAATCACAGCCCCGCCCTCGATGTAAAAGACGGCCCGCAAATCCCCCTCGATTACCAAGGCGAAGACCGTTTTCCGCATGATGGCCGAAAGGCGGTGGATTTTGTGTGTTCTCAACAGGGGGTCAAAAGGGTCTTCCCGGAAGATCAGCCATGCCGCCCGCGCCGATTCCTTTTGCGGGGCAGGCAATGCGTAGAATGCTTCCCAAAAGGATTCCGTTGCCGCAAAGCGGTATTTTACGCCCGGCACGGCGGGGGCTCCGTCATGGCCGTTTCCATGTCCACAAACCGCCCGGCCTCGGCATCCTCGATCCCGCGCCAAACGTCCTCAGGAATATCCGGGTTTTCAATCCGGCGGAGCATCCGCGCAATCACCCGCCCGCTTTTGGGATAGATGGCTTGCAGGGCCGCGCCGATCACCTCCCCGCGCTCCGGGTCAGGGACCGTCCGCAATTCGTTCGCCAACGTGGTTGCCGTCATGCCAGCAACCATCGCAGACAAGCAGGCACCCCGCAAGCAAGAAGGGGCTACACTCAACTATCCCCAGGAGTGAACTGTAGGGGATATTATTCAATTAATGCTTGAAACTCAGCCGCGAACTTTCCGCCGCCTTGCGATGCTCGCTAAATTGCTTCAGCGCGAGCGCGCGCGAAACTCGCGGTTGATTCTGGCGCGCCCGCCGAAGCTTCTCCGCCAATCTCGTCAGTTTTTGCGCCGTGGATTTCATGCAAATTTTATCGTGCCCCCCGCCGTTTTGTTGTCAACCCCGCCCGCCTGCTCCCCCCGAGGGCGGACCGATTGACAGGGAAGCCCCCGCCCGAAAACAGGCGGAACGCTTGAAACGCTTATGAAACGATTGGAGATTCCCAAGCGTTTCAATTTATGCACCAGCACGCCCGGCAACGTCTCGCGACGTATCAGAAAAATCGAAACGCTTGAAACGCTTGGCGGTTTCCATCAAACAGAAAGCCCCCCCCTCCTTCCGGTCCGATCCGGGGCAGGCAAAGCGGGCCAGCGGTCCGCCGGGCTGATGTCGGCTTTACCGACGCCATCGGGCGGAGCCATTGACAGAGAAGCCCCCGCCCCAAAACAGGCGGAACGCTTGAAACGCTTATGAAACGATTGGAGATTCCCAAGCGTTTCAACTTATGCGCCAGCACGCCCGGCAACGTCTCGCGATGTATCAGAAAAATCGAAACGCTTGAAACGCTTGGCGGTTTCCATCAAGAGAACTTGATTCCGCATTTTAAATCAGCTTTTCAAGTGGGGAGAGATTCAATCAAAGGGAAAGAAGGGCACTGCCAGAAGTGAAGAAAAGGAGAGAATTTTTCCCCGTCGAAATTTTTTACCCGGCTCCGCCATCCCGGCAGGCAAACCCGATCAGCGAAAGGGGAGGGGACGGCCCACCGATGAAGGGGAATCCATTCCAGACGCAAAACCCCCGCCAACGCCTCCGCCCTCTGCAAGTGCCACCATTCTATTGCCAGCCAAACAAAACCCCGCCACGGGGCAGGACGGCGCAAGGGCCATCCCGCCCGCCAAGGGGCACGAGGGGAGTTTACAGGCCCCCCCCTTGTTCTCTGTCTGTTTCCAGCCAACCAATATTGATTGATGCCCCCCCGCCGTTTCGCCCGCCCCCGCCCCCCCCACCTTACGTGCCTTTGAAACTCATTGATGCCCAGCCGATACCGTGCCACGCTTGCCCAAGCAGGCGGAATGCGGGGCCGGTCCAAGCTCCTTCAAGCCCGCTACTCCCCAGGCTCCAACCCATAAAACCACCATGAGAGGAATGCACCTGCCGCAATCATCGCCAACATCGTTCGAGCAAAAGAAAGCCCAAGCACTTCGCAGCAGAGGAAGCATGGGCGATCTCTCCCCGGCAATGCCGCAGGCTTGGATTGGACAGCAAGAATTGGAGCCCCTCGGCTGCATACGGACTCAGCCGCAGCGGGAGGCGGGGCGGAAAATACCATCAAACCTTCAGGCCCCGGGTATTCCCCAGGACTGAACCCATTGAATCAGCTTCGCACGGGGAAATCATTTGACACTGAACAAACCTCCCCTTTGTGTAATTTCTGTCCAGCACCCTGTCAGAGTCCATTGCCGCTCGTGCGCTGATAAGGTGAGGTGCCCAGGCAGGCGGCGTTTGCCGGGCATCAGGACTATCCCCAGCAATGAGGGACTCCCCGATGATCCGGGGGAAGGGGACCAATCATGCTCGGCTGTCGGAGTGCTCCCAGGGTGAAGACGAGTTTGACACCGCTACCAAACCGGACAACCCTTCACTTGCGATTCCGAGAGGGGAGATTGTCAGCCTCTCGCTTCTGAAATGAAGATCCGGGACTGTCTATCGTCCTCCCGGAAGAATCGCCTTTCCCCTTCTCAATGCCCCGCATTCGTCAAGGCCAGCTTCACCCGCTGAACCGTGCTCGGCCCCTTGCCCGTAATCTTTGCCGCATGCCTCACGCTCTGCCCCTCCCGAAGCTGGCGGACAATATCCGCATGGGTTTTCAAGAACTCCGCCCGATCAACAGCGGATCCGGCAGGCCGCCCCAGCTTCTTGCCATCGCGCCGGGCTTGGGCGAGCCCCGACATAATCCGCTCCCTCAGAGTCTCGACCTCCGCCCGCGCCATTTCTGAAAGCAGGGCGAGCATGATTCCCGCCGCCGGATTCCGCTTCCCAGAGGGAAGAAGCGTCTCGATCCCCTGCGCGTGCCAGTAGAGGGACACCCCGGCATCCTCCAACGTTTCAACGAACTTGTGCGCGATACTGTTGCGCCGGGCCAGTCGGGAGACTTCATGCACCAGCACTTTCTTGATCGTGCCCGCAGAGGCCAAAGCCTCCACCCGCCGCAGGCCCTCCCGCTCATCATCGTCGGCCCGCCCGGAAACCGTCTCCCGGCAAACCTCGATCACCGCATAGCCCTTCTGCCTGGCATACGCTTCCAGCTCCGACACCTGCCGGGCCGTCTCCTGCTTGATGGTGGAAACACGAACGAGGATGGCGACAGGCACCGCTTGGGATTGTGATTTTGTTTTCATCTCCGGGAAGCATGGCAGGATGTATTCAAATAAACAAGTGTTTTATTGAATACATTTTGCGGACCCATCGGAAAGCATCATTCTCCAGGTCAAACCATCCGCGAATCTTGGAAACCTTTTTTTGAATACACACAGCCGCGCAAAAGCTCCGAGCCCGGCCAGAACTATTTTCCGCCGCCCGCCAATCCCGGCAGGCGGTCAACGCTCGCCCGCAGGGTTTCAACCTCAATATGGGAATACCGCTCCGTCATGGCCTCTTCTGTGTGGCCAGCCAAAAGTTTGCGATGCTCCAGCGACACCCCGGCATTCTGCAACCCGGTCACATAGGTATGCCGCAGGCTGTGAAACGTCCTTGCCCTGCCGGTCCTCCCCGACTTGCCCGCCTTCTCCCTCCTCACCCCGGCATCAACCTCGGCGTTTTTCATAATCAGGGAGAATGCCATGCTCAGGCCGGATCTGCCCGCGCTCGACTTGCCAGCAAGCGAAGGAAAGAGGAAGCCATCAGGCGAACCATCCGCGCCAGGCATTCGCGCCAGAGCCGCTTCAAGCTCCGGGTGCATGGGGGCAGCGATCTTCTTTGGCTTCCCGCCTGCCCTCACTCGGTTAGCTGTCTTGCGAGGTACGAACTCGATCACCTTGCGGCCCAGGTCAACGCACTTCCATTGGAGATTCACACAATCGCCAAGCCGCATTCCGGTAAAGTAAGAAAGCCGGATCACCCCCGGCCAGTCCCCATCGCCTCCCGCTGCGATCAGCCGCTTAACCTCCTCCGGGGTGAAAATCTCCCGCTCCACAGAATCCCCCTTTTCCTTTGGCATCTCGAATCCCTCCGCAGGATTCTGCTTCAACCCGGCCAGCTTGGTTGCCGATCTCAGGGCCGACTTAATGACCTTCACGGCAAGGGTGCAGGTCACTACCCCCTTGCCCTTGTCCCGCTCGGATTTGAAAAACCGGGCAATGTCAGTGGTCCGCAGGGTTTCAAGATTCTTGTCAGCCGCAGGCCCAAGGAAAGTCACGAACGAATCCACAATCGTCTTGTACCGGAGGGCGGTGTTTCCCGCCTTACTCAACTCCTTGCCCGCAATCCAATCTTTGAACCAGCTCCGCGCCGTGAAGAACTGGAGCTGCTCGCCCGTGGTCCTCTCGACGATCTCCGCAATCAGCTCCCGCGCCCGCGCCTCGGTCAATCTTTCCTCGCGGGCCAGCTTCTCACCGGCCATCAATGAAGCAACGAATTGCGAAGCCTCCCCGGCGTCAGTTTTCTTTGTGCTCACCCGCCGCCTGGTGCCGTCCGCCGCCGTGTAATCGGCCATGTAATATTTGGAACCGGGACGCTTGCGGATTGTGTATCTCATACGGAATCGAAATAGTGTGCCGTAAAGTGTGCCATGTCAAAGACGTTTCGCGACATCTCAGGATGCACAAACTGTTGACAATGAACATCCCGGAACTTCGTGGACACGCTCGGAGGGAAACGAGGGTTCGATTCCCTTCACCCGCTCCCCCGCCTGATCAAAAGAAACTTACGATGATTTCCTTCTAAAAATCATCAAAGTTCAAACAAAAGTTCAAACACTTCCACCGTTTTCCGAGCCTTTCCAAGGTATTCCAAGAGACTGTGGGGAGACGCAATTCGCGGCCCACTCGGGCATTGCCAGCCCCTGTTCAACAAGGACTCATTTCTCGGAAAAAGAGAGCCGCTGATTTTTTTGGATCTGCCGCAGCCAATCGTCTGAAACTTTCGCCTCTCTCGCAAATTCCGGCCAGCGTTCCACGACAGCGCATATTTCTTCGACGATCGTCTTGGCCCGGCCTCGTTTCATGAGCGCAGCCCTCGCACACACTTCGAAGTCCTCCATTGTGAAACCGTCCCGCTTTCCGTTGACCGTCATTTGGTGGGCGCCTGTCCAGAGGCCGGAGGGATTGAAACTGTAGGTCACGTCAAATGCCGGAGCCAGCGACCAGCTGCCCTGTTTGTCCATCAGGAAGGCAATGTTCTTCACATGGTCATCCTGGTTCCGGGCCACGATGTTGAAGGCCATCCGCCGGAACTGCTCCTCCACCGCAGACATCGGCAAATTGAGCTGCCGGATCGCGAGCATCGCCTGCTCGTAGGAGTAGGCCCCGGCCTGATTGAAATCAAAATGTGACAGCGCGCACAGTGACTGCATGTGGAGTTTCTCTCCGCCTTCTAGGCGATCGAAGCGGCGGGTCATGAAATGCCGGCGTCCCTTTTCTTCGAGCAGCCGGCACTCGCTCATCGTGACGCCTGCCGCCTTGGCCATCAGGTGATACGCATATTCAATCGCCCCGTAGCCCTTGGGGTCCTCCATCTCCTTGTCTTTGTTCCCCGACACGCCGTCGAATTTCAGCAGCCAGCAGTCGAACCCTTCGCCCGCCTCGATCTGCCCGGAACGCACTTCATTTGTTTCGCGGTTCCACGCGATCACCGCCTTTGCACGCGCACCACCCGCGGACGTGCCGACGCGAAGAATTTCCCGGAGTGCTTTCTCGCGGCCTTTGGCGTGGAAGTGGCCCTGTAGATCACCGCGATGCGTCAAGACCTCCGAAGCCAGGCTGACCAAGGCGTCGATCTCGACGTGATGAGCCTTGAACGGACGTGGACCGAGCGAAGGGCGAAATTCCAGCGCGCCCATGCCTCGCGACCCTGTATAGCACAAACGCTCCACCGCGCTGAAACTCTGGGGCGTCCGGCCTTGCGTCGCCAGCCAGGCGTCAATCAAAGCGTTGCCGAACCGGTCGGGCAGCGAATCGGCCAGCAGCCCGGGCAGCCCGTGAAACGTGTTTCGAGGCAGTGCCGGGAACTCATACACTTCCTCGCTCAACGGCATCGTGAGTGGGGAAATCTGAATGCCGCTCGTTGCGAAGTCCGGGTCGTATTGGAATGTGGCCACTTCGTGCCCATCCTCGAGCGAAACCGCCCCGATCGTCCGCCCCCATAAACGCACTTCCGCGATCATGACGGCTCACCCCACGTCCATTTTTTCGATTCGCTTTTGACGGTTTTCCGCCCCGTCGCCCGCTTGCGTTTTCGGCTTTGGAGTTTCAACTGCGCAATCGGGCTCGCCGCTGCTTCCGGGATCAGAACCTCGAATCGCTCCACCAGTCCGAGCATTCGGCACACTCTGACGAAGCTCGATAGTTGCGTGGCCGCAGCTCCCAATTCCAACCGCTGCACGGTTCGCAACCCGATCCCCGCTTGATCTGCGAGTTGTTCTTGAGTCAAATTCTTGGAAAGGCGAACCTGCGCCAAACGCTCCCCGATCACTTTGAGAAGCGTCTCGCCGGTCATATTTTTAGAAATCTCCATACACGCCACATATGGCGTTTTGATTGAAAAAATCAAGCTAAAACGCCGCTTAAGGCGTTTTATACTTATTGCAAAAGACGATCTTTCGGTTATACTGCTCGAATCTGCCGGCTATTCAGCCCTCCCTTCCATCCCACGGAGGGAGCGAGGCTTCGGAGTCCTGTTTGCTTTTCCAGCTACACGTTCGACCATCTTCCCCGAGGTGCGATCGCGCGGGTGTTCAGCCTTAAACTTTACGGTTTTTTCATAGGTAGGACACTCGTTGACCGGGTTGCTGCGCGATGATGTTCCGCGTCATGAGACGTCTCACCCCGCAACCCTGCCAGATGCTTTGGCTCACCTGTGCCAACCTGGAACATGCCGCCAACCGGCTAACTCGAAGTTGAATGATATAGGCAGTGAACACAGCAGCCTGGAATAACCGGGGAAACGGTTCGAAATAATAAGCAACAAACACAACGAAAGGAAGATAGATATGAAAACGCTCACCCAAATACCCTCGCTTTCGCCCAACCTCGCGCGGCTGAAGGAACGGTAGCCAATGCGCTCTACGTGCAAGATTCCTCAGAAATTCTGGAGCTGCGCTCAGGATGGTTATTATCGTTGATCACGGCGGAATTTCGGAATACAAATTACGAAACGTATGACAACCTCAACTTTATCACCCAAATATCAGATCGTGATACCAAAGGAAATTCGGAACCTCTTTCGCCTGAAGCCAGGCCAATGCCTGCAGGTCTCGGCGAAAGGCACTCATATCGAGGTCCGTCCGATCCTCGGCCCGAATGAACTGATCGGGATGCTCAAAAGCGGCAAGCCGCTTGAGTTTGAACGCGATGCCGACCGGGGCTTGTCCCCATCCTCTGGAAAATGAACGCGCACGTCCTCGACAGTTCGGGCTGGATCGAGTGCCTAGACGGCGGGCCGAACACCGCCCATTTTGCTCCCATCCTACGCAAACTGCCCGATCTCATCATCCCAGCCATCGTCCTCACCGAGGTGCGCAAGGTGGTTCTCAAGCAGCGCTCCAGGGAACAGGCGGATGATATCGCGCGAACCATGCGGACCGGGGTGATTGTTTCCATCGATGAGGAAATCGCTCTCGCTGCCGCCGACTTCTTTATCCAGTTCAAGCTCCCGCTGGCAGACTCGCTCATCTACGCCGTCAGCCGCGCTCGGAATGCCACCCTCTGGACCCAGGACGAACATTTCAAGGATGTCCCTCATGTCAAATATTTCCCGAAAGGCAAATCGCCTGGAAAATAACGCCTTTCCTGCCTCATCACCAATCCACATATTGCATTTTGTCTTTTGTCAGCTGGAATTCCCCAGCTATATTAAAGGCAGCCTTTATCATGCACTCGGATCGCGCGCATATTTCACTTAAACGACAATGAGCGACACCCCATCCTCCGACCTGCGTCACCGCGCAGGTTGCTACGTATCCCAGCCATCCGCCGCCAGCGCATACCATCTCTGTACGCAAAAAATCACTTGTCATATTCCCGGGTGCTCCGCCATCAGATAGTGTGCCATTATCAATTCGGCCGTCCCCCCGTTGTGTCGGCTGATCTCTCACCCGAACGCCCATTATGAACCAAGCCTACTCCTCCGCCCGTGACACCTACGCCGGGCTCGGCGTCGATACCGAAGCCGCGCTGCAGACGCTCGCGACGATCCCGATTTCGCTCCACTGCTGGCAGGGGGACGATGTGGGTGGTTTTGAAAAAGCCGATGCCAGCCTCTCCGGTGGGGGGATCCAGGCGACGGGAAACTATCCCGGAAAAGCCCGGACCATCGGGCAGCTGCAGCAGGACCTCGACCAGGCGCTGTCGCTCATTCCTGGGAGGCATCGCCTGAACCTCCACGCCTGCTACGCGGATCTTGGCGGAAAGCAAATCGACCGCAACGGATATTCCGTCGCGCAATTTCAGGGCTGGATCGACTGGTGCAAGGCGCGGGGGATGGGGATGGATTTCAACCCCAGCTACTTTTCCCACCCGCTCGCCGATGACGGGCTCACGCTCTCGCACCCCGATGCTGCGGTCCGCACGTTCTGGGTCGAGCACGGGATTGCCTGCCGCCAGATCGGGGCCGAAGCCGCCCGGCAGCTCGGTTCGCCGGCGGTCACAAACTTCTGGATCCCCGATGGATCGAAGGACACCCCTTTTGACCGGAAGGCTCCCCGCGAGCGCCTGGCCGAATCGCTCGACGCCATCTTCGCGGCCCCCGTGGACCGGTCGCTCAACCGCGACGCCGTCGAGAGCAAGCTCTTCGGGATCGGCTCGGAAAGCTACGTCGTCGGATCCCACGAATTTTACCTCGCCTATGCGGTGAAGAACCAGCTTCTCTACTGCCTGGACGCCGGGCATTTCCATCCGACAGAAAACCTGGCCGACAAGATTTCCTCGATCCTTCAATTTGTGCCAGAGCTTCTGCTGCACGTGAGCCGCGGGGTGCGCTGGGACAGCGACCATGTGGTGCTCTTTGATGATCCCACGCGCGGGATCATGGAGGAGCTCGTGCGCGGCAATTTCCTGGCCCGCACGCACATCGGCCTCGACTTTTTCGACGCGAGCATCAACCGGATCGCCGCCTGGGTGATCGGCACGCGCGGGGCACTCAAAGCCCTGCTCTCCGCCCTTCTCGAGCCGGCCGGCCGCCTGCGCGACGCCGAGCAGGACGGCGACACCACCCTGCGCCTGGCGCTCTTTGAGGAGGCGAGAACGCTCCCGCTCGGCGCCGTCTGGGACGAGTATTGCCGCCGCCAGGACGTGCCCGCCGGACCGCGTTGGATGGAGGAAGTCAAAACCTACGAGCGCGCGGTGCTCGCTTCCCGCTAACGAGAAGGGGCCCGCGAACTCGCACTACGGCATCCCGAGCGTTGCCGGAAAATCTTTCGGCAGTTTGACCGGCCGGCCCTCCGGCATCTGGACGAGCGCCAGCGCCTGGCGGCAGGTGACGAGAAGGACGTCATCCGAGGGGCGGATGATCTCAAACTCGACCCAGAACCGGACCCGGCTCCACT
>Ga0247841_10007520_pt1 | contig 16145 bp, 22 predicted proteins | sample LaCruzMarch2015__2_FD_192410 | JGI IMG/M metagenome (GOLD analysis project Ga0247841, IMG submission 192410) | Freshwater microbial communities from meromictic Lake La Cruz, Castile-La Mancha, Spain - LaCruzMarch2015_18m | ecosystem: Environmental > Aquatic > Freshwater > Lake | place: Spain... | reverse complement strand
CTGCCTAACAGACTTCTTCTGCCAAAGGCCTAACTGAACGCTCTCTCTTTCTTCAATACTTAATTGTTTATATATTTGCATACACTCTATTTTAGCAGAGTGTTGCACTTACTTGTTGAACTTAGGACAATACGACCCCTTTTATAGTGTCCCATTTGTCCCATTTTCTTTTTAAAGACCCGACCGACTCCCGTTATTTTGTCTTATAAAAAGTCGTCAGAAACCCCTTGGAAACCCTCTATTTCCAAGTCCGAATCCGACCCTGGGAGCAAGTCCGAACATCTGTTCGCTAGAAGCACCGTATCATACGGTGTTTTTAGTTTATATTCGATGTTTTTTTGTCTTAATTCAAGGTTCTGAAATACAAAATTCAATAATTGACGTTGTTCCTGTGGTTCAGAACTTTTGAAGATTTCAAGAGCTCGTTTAGCGAGATTTAATACAGTGTTTGCAGTGATATGATAGTCTTTGTCGGCTGTATCGTGCTTACCTAATTCTTCTAATATCTTGCCTTGTCTTTCTTTGTATTCCTTAAACTTTTTGTTGTATAAATCATCAGTAATACGCTCGTCGCATTTTTCATCAAACATTTTGCTAATTCGTCTTTCTAATAAATCATATTCAGCTCGTAAATTTTTAATTGAACTCATAAAAAAAGAGTTCTGATTTCTGGTGTGTTGTTTTAAGTCCTGTGTTAATTCTTTAATCTTTTCTTCTGGTAGCTGAATTTCGCTGAGTAATTTACAGATAGGGTCTAAAAGCTCTTTTTCGGGGACGTAAAGCCTTTTAGCGTGGACTTTGTGGAAGTTAGTACAACTATAGTAAATATGCCCCTTAGACGTTTCTGGGGTTATTGTACAACCGCATTCGGCACACTTAATCATTCCTCGAAGTGAGAATGACTTAGAGGCATATTTGAATGGCTTCTTGTGCCAGCCAGCGCTAACCTGTTGAGCTTTATCGAATAAATGTTTAGGTATCAAAGGTATATATTTATGTGGGTATAATTCGCCCTTAATCCTCATCATTCCGTAATAGAATGGATTTTTTAGGGTATGGTCTATCATACTAATTGACATCAAGGTGTTTGATTTTCCTTTACTTGTTAGTCCTATTTCATCCATAGTCTTTTTGATTTGTCGCATAGAGTGATTGCCCATTGCGTACATTTCAAACACCTTTACGATTAGATGGCTTCTTAATGGATCTAAAATAATATCTTTTTGACCATTTTCGTTTTCAGTATTTATATATCCCACTGGAGCCCAGCCAAGCCATTCACCTCTTTTTATCTTTGCTTCATTAGCTCTTTTTACATTATCGCTAATAGCGTCAGAATAGTATTTTGCCAAACCTAAATTTATCCCGAATTGGAATTTTTCCGTGGCTGATATTTGGGAGTTAATTATAAGGCTATCAGAGGCGAAGTGCAGTTCAATTTTTTCTCTCATTGCGAGTTCGTACAAATATGAAACTCGCTTGTCAAAAACATTTCTCGAAAATCTGTCCACTTTATCAAAGCAGACTATTAGTTTTTCTTTAGATTGTTTTATGTATTCGATTATTTTATCGAAGTCGTCGCGCTTGGTTTTATAGGCGCTTTCGTCGAAGCTATGTTTTTTTATGATTTGAAAGCCTTTGCGTCCGCAATAGTTTTCCATACGGGTGATTTGTGCTGGGAGTGAATTTCCTGCGTCTTTTTGTTCTTCAGTTGAAACTCTCGCGAGGATTATTGCTTTCATATTTTTTGGTTTATATATTTTCGAATACTTCAACTTTCCAACTTCCTGTTGCCATTACATCAAAGAAGAAAGGAGTATCCGTTGATTTATTATAAACATTATTTTCGGTAGTTATAGTTTTACCGCTGTCTACCATTTCATTGGCAAGAACGGCGCTGTTTAATATGTTAGCTGGGTCTTTTAATACAACGCCGAACGCTGTGTCATAATTTGAACTCGGGGTGTAAGTATATTTAACCTTAAACCAGCTCCCATTTTTTAATAAAAATGGCGTTGTATTCAAGTCGTTGATACCAGTAAAAGTTTGGGTTAGTGTCCAAGTTGTTTGTTTTTTGGCTTGTGCTTGGCTTCCTGTGGCTGTTGAATTGGTGCTGGCTGTTTCTACTGTGCCAGATTGTATTTTTTCCAAGTCAGCTGATTTTATGCCAACACCGAATTTTCTCATAATCTGTAAGGCGCTATCGCCGTCTTTCATATAATAGCGTTTTCCGTCTTTAGGATTTACGTACCAAGCCTCGCCCTTACTTTCTACTTGTAAAAGTATTTTTCCTTTCATTTTTTCTGTTAGTTTCTGGTCATACTTTACGCCAGCAAAAACGGCAAGAGGGGTAGTGATTAAAAATGCTAAACTTAGAATTATAATTTGTTTGTTTTTCATAAAATTTAATGTTCAATTTATTTTAATTATAAGAATCAACTAAGCCATCGTTATTATGGTCGTAATAACAAGATGGTTGATAGTCGTGCCAGCACCATTGCCAATCAGTACCACTTCCGTAATTGGATGGATTAGCAGAATCTGGTAGACCCATTTTATCTTTGAGCATATCGTAGGACATTCCAATCCAGATTTTTCCGTTTGCTAATTTTTCACAATCTTCTTTAGCCCAGTCCGTATGCTTATTACATAGTTTGCCAGCCTTAGAATTATCCCAAGCCTCTTTTTCTGCTTTTTCCTTGGCAATCTTTTCTGCCTCAGCTTTCTTTTGTGCTTCTAACTCAGCTTGTTTTTGAGCTTTTTCTTGCTCTGTAAATATACGATTTATAGTTAAAGAGATTTCATCTGTTTGTCCATTATTTTCTGCTTTAATAGAAATGGGATTTTGTTCGTTCGTAAGTTTAGCTCTATATGAGAAATTGCCGTCAGAGTCTTTTTCCACTATTCCGCTGTTGGCTGTTATTTTTGATTGGGCAGGCAAAACACTTCCTTTTACTATAATACTATCTGCTTGAACACTTTGGCCGTTAGTTGGTTCAGTGATAGTTAGTTTAGGGGCTTTACTATTTTCCGTTGAAGAATTTATTAGTCCGACCCACATCCAAATTGATAGGGCAAGCACGATTCCGCTATAAATCAATTTTTTCTTTTTAGTAGTTAGCTTGCTCTTTTTCCAAATGTACCAAAAAGCTAAAGCTGGTAGACCTAAATACCATAACCAAATACCAGCGACGATTAAGATAATAAATCCTATTACTTTTAGGAAATCTAAATCGTTTTTACTCATTTTGAATGATTTAACGGACTGCTTTTCTGCAGTCTTTGTTTTTTCTTCTGTTTTAAGACTGCTTTTGCAGTGCTTACAAACAATAGCTTCGTCGAGAATTTCTTCTGCGCAAAATGGACACTTTTTCATAAATTTAATTATTTTAGTTCATAGCCACTAAAACAATGACTATAAAGACTATTAAAAAGATAATTGCACATCCGCAGTTCATCGTTTGTAGGAATAATCCCTCTTTCGGTTTTTCTGATTTTGTTAGTTTGAAACTGCTCGCTTTTGCTGTTAGATCTGCTCCACAGTGTTTGCATTTTATTGCTTCGTCTTTTATGACTTCGGCACAAAATGGGCATTGTTTGCTTGCTTGAGATTGCATATAGTTTAATTTTTCCAAAATAAAAACGGACACCCGACTTTGCATTACCACAATTGGATATCCGCGAAGATACTTGCTTGTGTAGTCGGAGTGCCCGTTTCTGTACACAAACAAGGTTTTGGCCATTTCTGCCAAATTTCGCGAATCATTTAATTGTGGTAATGCTCCTACATTGTATCATATATATTTTATTTTTCCAGTAATTATAGGGCTTTCTCGGTTTTTTCTATTTTTAGGGGCTTAAAACTGCTTAATTCGTTCTTTATGTCGTTTATGAAGCCCCAAGTCGATGCTGTAAAAATATCGTCGTTAAATAATGATAAATCACGTTTTAGCACCTGCCAATCAATTTTCTTAAGTCTACGAGATTCAATAATTTGTCTAAATCCACGCATACCAGCCTCATCTTTACATAGCAGGTAAAGTCCAACTAATTTCATAGCCTGTGATGTTTTAACTTTTGGATACCTTAAGAATATAAGCTGTATAATGGTTTGGGGGTTATTTTCGATACTGAATAAAAAGCGATTATCAGCAAAGAAAGTATCCCAGTAATAGTTAACTATTTTTTTACATAATTCTTGATTAAATATATCTCTGAAAGTTGGATTTTTAGGATAAGAAACTTTATCTAATATATCGTTCATTTTTTGTTTTGTGCTTAGTCGCATTTCCATTCTTAGTAATTCCAGCCTCGGCTCGTTATTTTTAATAAAATCAAATAAGCTTAATTGTTGTTTTGTCTGGTCTTTGTCGATGGCTCTTTTTTGCGGTTTAACCACGTCTTTTAATTTGTCATAGATAACAAAAGAATGAGCACGAGTATAAAATTGTAATACTTCGCCATTATTTCTATAGTTTTTTTCATCAAAATCAAAACGTTTACTGCAGTCTATTTTATTCAATTCTTTTATGGCTAAATTGGCAGTATAGCCATTGGTAAGAGGAATGTTCTTTGATGGATGGAATGATATGACTTCTGCTTTTTCAAGTTGAGCGCTGAACGCAATAACTCCCATTGAGTACAATCTTTTTCTTAGGGTATCTATTACTAATTCAAAATCATTGTCATCGAGTTCGTCAATGTTGTTGTTAAAGATTAGTTTGGGTGCAGAAAATTCAATTTTTAATATAAAGCGAATACCTCTTTTTATTAAAGTTAATCTTGGTTTGTATATTCCGTCTTTCTTATCTTTTGCGGTCGGATTATTTACCCATTTCTTAAACGGCGCTTTAGAGTCGGCGACCTGTTCTTTTGTTGTGCCAAAATAATCATATTTTTGAATACAATAATCTTTATAGTTTAATTGTAGAATCACAGTGTCTAACATTTCATTACATTTTTATTTTTCTTCTATTTGAAAATCTTTTTCATTTTTTCCGCTATAGCTTCTTCAATAATTCGGCTTACATTTTTATTGATCGGATGGTAGATATTTATATCTTTATCGCCGACTTTTTTTGTCGGATAAGTTATTCTGTATCCGCTACCGTCTAATTTTGAGTGTATTCCAATTGAGCCTAAATATAGGCTATTGTCGAAAAGCACGCTCCCAAAAGCAATAAGACCATTATTCGCCTTGATTGGTGTTATTTGAATTTCCGTTATTATCATATAAATGTGGATTATTTCGCATATCTATTTCTAAAAGCAATTTGAAAAATCCAGTCAGATTAAATCTGGCTTCAATCGCTTGATTGTCTTGGATGTTATTCTCGTTGCTTTTCATATTTTGAGAATAACAAAAAAGCCCATTTGATTGGGCTTTTGTGAATAGTTTGTGAAAATTATAACTTCCTTTGACCTAATGGGTCAGTCTTGGAGCTGAAATTCACAAGTTCATTCCTTAACTTGTGATTTTCTTTTGCGATTTCGCTCTTTTACGCAGTTCTTATTTTCTGGCGTATCTGGGCAATAGTTTCCTTTGTAATTAAATGGGAGTGGTTTATTGCAATTTCGACATCTTTTTAATGTTTTATAAAAGGCTGATAATTCTTCGGCAAAAAGTTCTTCCCAGCTTCTACAGATTACAATTTCAATCTTATCATCATAATTCTTTGTCTGGCTTGGCAATGACTCTAAGACGCTTTTGTTTTCTGCTAAGTGTATATTGGGAGTTATAATACCTTTATTTTTTCCAGAGTCTAAAAATTTCCAAAGTTCGGAATAAGGAGCCTCTATTCTTATCGGCTGTCTGTATTTTGCCAATATCTGATATAGCTCCCAGCTACTTATTTCGTCGTTTAGAATTTGTCTGTATTTGTTATAAAAAAAGCCGTACATTGAACTGTTAAAGCAGAATTGCTTTCTTGCATTGTCAAAGCCAATCTTTTCTGTTTCTTTCCAAAACTTAATAAAGCTTGGTATTTCACAGGCGCCACTATAGCTATAGAGAGAGGTGTTAAGAAAGAAGCCCCAGCCACTACTTTGGACAACTACTCCAGGTAGCATTTTCTCAAAAGATTTGCTCGTTTCGCTTAGCCATCCATCCATTGAGCCACTTTCGTTATTGTCTGCTAATTTAGCTAAATACCCCACATCAATATCAGCAAAACTTGCTTTTACAAAATATGACGCTGGTCTAAGTAGACGTTTTTTAATTGGTTCTTTTTGTAGCTTCAGAACATACTGTCTAAAAAGCATCTCGATTTTAGGGTCGGGCAATAGAGGTCTGTCATCAAATTCTTCGTCATTCCCAGCTACGATTACCATTGCGTATCGTAGGGGGAAGACTTCTGGTAGTTGGTTCATTACATTTTTATTTATATCTATAGTATCTGGCATTTTATTGAATTTTGCAATAAACGTGAAAGTTTGAGTTTTTTCCGTAAAATAGATATAATATCAATGTCGCTAAAATGCCCTTTATTGCTTGCGAAAAATAGCGCCAATTTTATGAAAAAGGTCAATTTCATCAATAAAGACAATCTAAGAATTGCTCGCGAAAACGTAGGAATGGCTACGCTTTTTGTTTCGCGCAAATTTAACAAGTCCGACAAGGATGTTGTTTTGTCTTGGGAGAATGGCGAGGCTTTGCCAACTTGGCGTCAGGTGGATAAATTGGCAAAAGCGTATAATATACCGTCGCTGATTTTGTTTTCTGAGAAATTGATAAAAATGAACAAAATTATCCCAGATTATAGAGTTAAAAAGGGCGTAGAAGATAGTGAGCGAGTTAAAAAACTTGTTAATTTTGTTATAAGAAGACAGGAATGGTTAGAGCAAAAGTTGAAAGAAGACGGTAAAAAAAATACGATACAGGGCAGTGGCAAGGGCTTGGATAGTCCTGTTCAATTAGCCTCGTTTATAAAAGAAAAATTGGAAATTGATTTGGATGAAATAAAGGGAATGACTGGGGCTGGCTCGAGAAAAAAAGCCTTAAAATATCTTATTGGCAAAGCTGAGAACAAAGGGGTTTTTATCGGCAAGACTGTATCTTATCACAACATTGACGTTGATGAGATGAGAGGGCTTTTTATTTCTAATGATTATTGTCCGTTTATTGTTTTGAACAGACGGGATTCCATTTCCGCTCAGTTATTTTCTATAGCACACGAATTTGCCCATTTATTCAGAAAGACTGAAGCTATATCAAATAGTTTGGAATTTAGAAAAATAGGTGATGATTTGGATGATGAAGAAATTTTTTGTAATAGAGTTTCGGCTGAATTATTCTTGCCAAAAGAAGAATTTACGGAGGCTTATTATAATAAGAATGATATAGATAGATTTGCCGAGATTTATAAGGTAAGCACGATAGCAATTTTTTATAGATTAAATGGTTTGAATAAGATTCGTAAAGCCGACGCCAAGGGTATTGAGAAAGAAATCCGAAAAGATTCTGAGGATTATTGGAAACAATTGCAAAAGAAAAAGAAGAAAGGCGGAAATCATATAAATAATATGAAAGATTCTAATGGTGGGCTGTTTAATCAGGTTGTTTCTAAGTATTATTTTGAAAATAAAATAGGGTTTACCGAAGCTTCAAGTTTACTTAATTTTTCCGTTGAAAATATATGGTAGCAGTTCCAGCAAAAACTATATATTTGCTGGATACCAATGTTTTAATTGGTCTTTCGCTATGGAAGCCAATGTCATTACAGTTAAATGATATATTTTGGGCTGAATTTACTAAGGCCTTAGAACAAGGAAATTGGATTCTTTTAGATGTTGTTGCTGATGAGGTTAAATTTGACGCCGAGTTAATTGCTTGGTGCAAAGAGCAGAAGAAAAATAAACTTATTACAGAGTTAGATGATGATAGTCGTGACCGTGCCGTGGAGATAAATAAACTGTATCCAATGATTGACCAGACTACTTTTAAGTCCGAGGTTGATACGTTTATTATAGCTTACGCAGAGGCTAACTCTTTTGGTATTTTTTCCAGAGAGAGTCCGAGGGTCGGAGGTGTCGGTTTATATAAAATTCCAGATGTGTGCGATGTTTTGCATATTAAGCGTTTAAGTAAGCCAAAAGCCTTTCTTAAGGAAATAGGCTTTAATTAGTCGCATACTGCCTTGAATATAGGTTTGTAATGTTCGATAGTGCAATCTCTTGTTTTATAACATCCCAATCAAGCGCCCTAAACACGTCCTTAATGGGGAGCTAATAAAAATACACCCGTTTGGGTGTATTTTTATTAGTCTGAGATCATGCAAGGATTCGAACTGGTTGGAAGTGAGCTTAGCTGAAGGCCAGAAGGCCGAGGCGTAGCGAACGTCGGACGAATCTCCGGGGGAGATTCGGTCGCCAACCGCGACAACGAAGGCGCGAACTGGTGAGCGCCTGAGGCGGAAATCCTTGTCCCCGAGCCAGTAATACAAAAACGAGCAGAAATGCCCGTTTTTGTTATATAAAATTAGTTCGAACATTTTTGATATATTTTAGTTATTATGGCAAATAGCTTGATTCTATTGGTTGATATTAGTTCGAATCCTGATTACTGTTTATGATTTTAAGATATGGTATAATTAAGTCAGCACTAAACTTATGAACTCAAAATTAATCAAAATAATAGGAAGCTTAATGATTCTAGTAATTTTTAGTGTGCTCGGATTATTAAAATTCATTTCATACGGCGCTAGTAACTGCGACACAAATGGAAAATCATGCGATTGTTTTTGTTGCAACTCATTTGGATTGCGAGGATATGAAGCTTGTGGAAATTATGGTCTCATTGCTGGATTATGTCTTGGTTTAGTAATTATTTTAATAATATATTTATTAGTAAAACAATATGAAACTAAAAATAAGAAACTTTTTAGGTAATATATATTTTATTCATTTTGAGGTCCTGTTAGGCCTATTTGCTACTCTTGGCTACATAAACACTTCAACAAAAATATTATTATTTTTTGCCACGCTGTCATTCTCAGGCGCTGTCTGTGGTGGGCTCATAAGGGTAATTGATGCTATAAATAAGCGTAGTTAAATTTAACTATTTAAATTAATTAAATAAAAATATGTGGACAAGATCGCATGCTGTCACAACTAAAGAGGTTTCTAAGGAGCAAATTTGGAAATTATTTTCCGAGGTAAATACTTGGCATTTATGGGATAAGGGAATTGTTTATGCCAAGCTTGATGGAAAATTTGAAGTAGGGAATACTATTACTTTAAAACCAAATGATGGTCCAGTAGTTAAAATAAAAATTACTGAGGTGGTAGAAAATAAGAAATTTTCAGATTATGCAATATTTCCTGGCGCTAAAATGTATGACGAACACGTATTCGAAGAAACTCCCGATGGATTAAAAATCACCATAACCATCTCTGTAAAAGGCGTCTTAAGTTTTATATGGGTGAAACTGGTCGCCAAAAATCTGGTCGATAATTTGCCTGGTGATATCTTGGAGCAAATTAAATATGCCTCTAAGTTAAAAATATAATTAATTTAATATTTATTTCATAAATAATATGAAAAAAGTATTTTTGTCTGTTATTCTGGGTGGTATCTGGATCACTATCTCAGAGTTTGTGAGGAATGAGTTTTTATTAAAAAATTATTGGGTAAATCACTATAACTCATTGGGATTAAGTTTTGAGACGTTGCCCATTAATGGTGCCCTCTGGATGGCTTGGAGTTTTATTTTGGCTTATGTGATATATAAATTATTACAAAAATTTTCTTTCAAAGAAACGATCTTTCTATCATGGTTAGCTGTGTTTATAACAATGTGGATTTCATTATATAACTTACAAGTTTTTCCTTTGATAATGTTATGCTTTGCCATCCCATTAAGTTTACTGGAGGTCTCTGTTGCGGCGATAATTATTAGAAAAGTGAATTATAAAAAATAATTAATAAAATATGAATACAAAATTTAAAAAACTTACCCCAGATTTAATGGTTGAAGACGTGAAACAATCGATCAATTTTTATGTAGATAAACTTGGTTTTTTACTGGATATGGCGGTGCCTGAAAATGAACAGGTCATAGAAACAATTCTTTCATCAGATAAGAATTACGTTTACGCTATGGTTCATCGGGATGAAGTTTTTATAATGTTAATGCGTAGGGACGTTTATTCTGTAGATGTTACGGCTCTTAGCGGCCTTCCTATTGGCGCGTCAGTATCGCTTTATATTGATGTTGATGATATTGATAGCATCTATGCTGACCTTAATGGTAAGGTGGAAATAATTAAAGATATATCAACCACTTGGTATGGAATGACCGAATTTTATATTCGAGATAATAATGGATATATTTTATGTTTTGCCGGGGAGAAAAAATAATATGCAAAAATCAAGAAATTTAGAAGTTCAAAAAATGTTAGACGATTTAAAAGCATTTGATCATAAAAAATATCTTATTATGGAGAGACTTCGTCAAATGGTATTTGTTCAATACCCAAAGACTGACGAGAGGCTGATGTATGGTGGTATAATGTTTTCTCTTCAAGAGGACTTTGGGGGTATTTTTGTGAGCAAGAATCATGTCTCATTTGAATTTGGAAGTGGATATAAAATGTTAGATCCTAATGGAATGCTCGAGGGTGTTGGCAAATTAAGGCGGCATTTAAAAATTAAATATATTTCTGATATAAATACAAAAAATTTAGCATTTTTTATTGCTCAGGCGGTCTAAAATTATAAATATTAATTATGAAAAAAATTGACTATAAAAAAGAATTTAAGAATCTCTATAAGCCTTCTGCAAAAGTAGTCGAAGAGGTTGAGGTTCCGAAAATTAATTTTTTAATGATAGATGGTGAAGGGAATCCCAACACTTCGCAGGGATTCCAGGATGCTATTAATGTCCTTTACCCATTAGCATATACTTTGAAGTTTATGGTAAAAAAGAGTGAATTAGGTATCGATTATGGAGTAATGCCGCTTGAAGGATTGTGGTGGGCGGATGATATGTCTACATTTAATATCAATAATAAGGATAACTGGAAGTGGACATTAATGATCATGCAACCAAAGTTTATTACAAAAAAGATGTTTCAATTAGCACTTGAAAAAGTAAAAGAAGCAAAGAATCCCACGGGGCTCTCCTTAGTTAGATTTGAATCATACGAAGAAGGTATGGTGGCTCAAACAATGCATATAGGACCATTTTCCGAAGAAGGTCCTGCGGTGGCAAGAGTACACAGCTTCATACAAGAAAATGGTAAAAATCTTCGAGGTAAACATCATGAAATATATTTGAGCGATATTCGTCGTGCCGCGCCAGATAAATGGAAAACTATTATAAGGCAGCCTTATTAGAATTAAACAAGGAACATGTTATCAAAAGAAGAAATCATCAATAATATTATAAATAAATATCATGGTTTAGTCGTTCGCCAAAATTGGGGAGAAACTGGTATATTTTATAATCCTGAAAATAAATTAAAGAAAGGAATATATTTACTTACTTTTAAAGAAAAAGATGGAGCAAATGATAAGTCATCAAATTTGAATAGAGATAATACTTTTAGATTAAATTTAGGAATAAGCAATGAGACCTTTATTAATTTATTCGGCAAAATACCGTCTCGGCCTTCGGCAGGGAATATTATTAATATGGGTTATGATTTTTCTGTAATAAATGAAATAATCCCTCACCCTGTTTATGGGTGGATGAACTGGGTCTGTGTTATCAATCCGACCAATAGAACATTTGAAAAGCTAGTCTCTTTGATTGATGAGGGCTATAAGCTTGCACTTAAAAAATATGAGAATAAAAAAGAAAATAGATGTGTTAATTAATTTTAGAATTATAGCTAAAATATTTATCTAATCCTAGCCAGACTTTTTCGAACTTCGTCCACGACCCCGAGCTAATAAAAATACACCCAATTTGGGTGTATTTTTATTAGTCTGAGATCATGCAAGGATTCGAACTGGTTGGAAGTGAGCTTAGCCGAAGGTCAGCAGACCGAGGCGTAGCGAACGTCGGACGATATGCCGGGGGCATATCGGACACCAACCGCGACAACGAAGGCGCGAACTGGTGAGCGCCTGAGGCGGAAATCCTTGTCCCCGAGCTAATAAAAAAGAAGCAGTAATCTGCTTCTTTTTATTATTTTGATAAAGGGATGAGAAGTTTACACCTGAAGCGAGGCGAAGGGTGAATCCCTATCCCCAAGCATTGACAAAAAATATACCATTGTGGTATATTTTTTTGTTACTTTAACAATTAGTATTTACTTAAAAAGCAATAGCTATGTTTTTAAAAGGGTTAATCGGTTTTGCTGTAGCTGTAATATTAGTAGCCACAATTTTTTTATTTTCTTGGAACTATATTATAGTGCAACTCCCAATTGAAGGAATTGTCATTAAACCACTCGCATTCAATCAAGCAGTAAATCTTGCCTTTGTGTCGGTGTTGCTTGAAGTCGTTAGTTCAGGTATTATACGTTTATTCAAAAGAATATTCGAATAGGTATAGTAAAAAGCTTGAAGCCATGTTGTTCAACGTGGCTTTTTTATTTGTTTAAAATATTTCCAATTGTATCCCAAACCCCGAGAAAGTAGACAAAAATATCATTTTTGTGATATTTTTGTTGTATAACTATTGTAAAAATATTTTATGAACGAAAAAATATTATACGCAGAATTACTGAAACCATCATGGGCGCCGCCGAGCTGGGTCTTTGGGCCGGTGTGGACGGCGCTGTATGCAATTATTGCCGTATCTTTCGGCACTGTTTTTTACAAAGCATTCACCAAGCAGATTCCGTGGATGGTGGCTTTACCGTTTGCACTCAATCTACTTTTCAACTTTGCTTTTTCGCCAATACAATTCCGCTTGGTAAATAATTTCCTCGCATCAATTGACATCTTGCTCGTCGTCGGAACGCTAGTGTGGGCACTCTATGCGGTTTGGCACAATGTGCCTGAGCTCCGCTGGGTCGTCTACGCCAATATCCCGTATCTTCTGTGGGGAACGTTTGCTACTTGTGTTCAGTTGACGATTACTTATTTGAATAGATAGCTTATGCGCGTATGGAGCATACATCCAAAACATTTATGCCGGAAAAATACTTTTTTCTTGCAAAGAAGTTCCAATCTTATTCCAGTCCCCGAGCAGAGATGAACGGAAACAGACAGTGAAGTCTGTTTTTTGTTTTAATATAAGCATTATATTTAGTAACAAAATATTCAGAAAATTACACTAGAATTTTAACATTTTAGCAAATACCCTGGCTCTATTGATTTAAAAAAGTTCGAATACATCCCCCTGTTCTTAAAATCATATTTTTGATATATAATTAAAACATATTAAAAAAAATATGAAACTAATTAAAACAATACAATTTAAGGATTTAAAACCAGAAGATACTAATAAATTTGAAGTACGTCGGGCAGCCAGAGCCGTTGTCTTTGATAATGATAAAAATATTGGAATTTTATATGTCGGTAAGCACAACTACCATAAATTACCCGGAGGCGGTCTCGAGGGCGAAGAAAGTATCGAGGAGGCTCTTAAAAGAGAGTGTTTAGAAGAAATTGGTTGTAATATTGAAACATTCGGTGAGCTGGGTGAAATTATTGAATATAGAGACAAATGGTCGCTAGAACAACACTCCTATTGTTATTTAGCCAATTTGGTCGGAGAGAAGGGTAGGCCGGACTTTACTCAGAAAGAAGTAGATAATGGTTTTGAAATAAAATGGGTATCGCTAGGGGAGGCTATTAAATTATTAGAAAATGATAAGCCCGAAGGTTATGAGGGAGGATTTATACAAATAAGAGATAGTAGTTTTCTTAAAGAAGCCAAAAATTTTTTAGAAATTGTATAGTCAACCAATATGACAAAAAGGATAATTAAAAAAGTTCTTCCTGAGTATTTTCAAGATATTGTAGACGGTAAAAAGAAGTACGAACTTAGACTTAATGATTTTGATATTGAGCCAGGAGACACTTTGGTTCTAGAGGAGTATACATCGGCTGATCGTAATACTAGACAAGCTACCGGCAGAAGGTTAGAAAAAAAAGTCTCGTATTTAAGTAAATTTAAAATTCAAGATCTCTGGTGGACCGAAGAAGAAATAAAGGAAAAGGGAATTCAAATAATTTCTTTTGAAAATAAGGAGGACAAAAAATATCCTAGAGTTGGCTTGGGCGTGATGATTCAAAATAATGAAGGACTCGTGTTATTGGGCCTAAGAAAAGGTTCTCATGGCGCAGGGGAATGGTCTTTCCCTGGAGGACATTTAGAAATGGGCGAAACAATACTCGAAACTGCAAAAAGAGAAACAAAAGAAGAGACAAATCTGGACATTAATAAATTTGAGCTTATTTCAGTTGCCGACGAAATGAGATATTTAACAAGTGATGGTAAGCATTACTTAAATATCGGGGTTAAGGGCCTGTATGAAGGTGGTAAGCTGGTTGTTATGGAGCCGGATAAATGTGAGAAATGGGAATGGTTCAATATTAATGATTTGCCGACTAATCTTTTTGAGGGAACGGAACTAGTTATTAATAATTTTAAAAATAGAACAATCTACAATCCTTTAAAGTAGGTCTAATTTTTTTTCCATAATTAGCCATTTAAGTCCGAAAGCAGTCCCCCCCCAGGTGAGAAATGCAGAAGATGAGATACATCATTAACACTTCGGTTTTTCTTGTGAAACCGGAAAACGTGGGGTAACGTTGACGAAATTGACCATAATATAGAGTTGTGATATCATTTATATAACAACCATATTTAAAAAAGGAGGTAAAATGCAGACTAGTATAGAGGAAATTCAATCAGAATCTGACTATCGCTTGGCAAAATCTGTGTCGGCTGAAGACAATAATCGAATTTTAATTGCCCGTCAAGAATCCCTCACAGTTCTTTTTTCAACTTTGAGTAATTTTTTTAAAAAAATACTCCGTAAAACAAAAAAAGTTGACAAGCAGACAAGCACTGAGTAATCAGTGTTTTTTATTAGTCAGGAAATCGCCAAGTCCTTTAAGCTAGTGTAAGTCGCTTTCGATACTTAATCAAATATTTTTCAAAAAAATCGTAAATTATGTTAAAATACCATTATATTAATCAATAAATATATTTCCTCAAAATTAGTCAAAAAAAACCATTTGGAATTAAAAGGGTTTACATTATTGGAATTATTGATGGTAATTGCTATCATTGCCCTTTTGGCTGTTGTATTATTTTTAACTCTTAATCCCTCGGAAGCTCTAAAGAAATCCCGTGATTCCTTAAGAATGTCTGACTTAAATTCTCTCAAAACAGCTATTTCGCTTTATATGCTAAGTGCATCAAACCCGCATTTAGCTGGCGTTAATAATTTTGCTTGTAAAGGAACTGCGGACGATACTTCTTGGCAGCCTTCAGATTATATTTATTATAGTTATCCGAATACTTCTCCGGGTGAACAAATCACCGGTAAAAATTTGAATGGAGTAACTTTCACTAGCGGGGGAGCTTATCAAGTTAGCTCTGAAAATCTCGCCGTCATCAATGGTAATGGTTGGCTGCCAATTAATTTTTCTTCTTTGATAGGAGGATCACCGATTTCAAATTTGCCAATCGATCCGATAAACAAAATAATTGACCCAGCTAATCCCATAAATACCGACTTAGTTTATAGATATGCTTGTAATGAGAAAACTCTTAAATTTGAGTTAAATGCAAGACTAGAAAGTAGTGCTTATACTATTAGCACTAATAAGATGGCTCAAGATGGTGGCAATGACGCTGATTATTATGAGATGGGTACTGATTTAAGTATTTTTGAAAGTGAACAAACACAATCACTAGTGGCTATGCGCGATGCCCAAAGGCAGACCGACGTTATGACTATTTTAAACGCCGCTTATTTAAAATCAATTAGTCCGGCAAATAATTTTTTAAATAGTTTGAGTACTAATTGGCAAATGATAGGTACGGCGCCGTCTGGCTGTGCAGTCGCTTGTGGACCCGCTTTGCCCACAAATTTTATTAGCACTTCATCATTATCTTTTATTGATTCGGGGAAAAGTAATTTCGACTTAGGCACCTATCTACAGACTTCTTTTTCAATAGCCAGTAGCAGTGTTTCACTTACCGATATTGGTATTACTAATAAATCTGGTACTTACA
>Ga0247841_10007517_pt1 | contig 16156 bp, 15 predicted proteins | sample LaCruzMarch2015__2_FD_192410 | JGI IMG/M metagenome (GOLD analysis project Ga0247841, IMG submission 192410) | Freshwater microbial communities from meromictic Lake La Cruz, Castile-La Mancha, Spain - LaCruzMarch2015_18m | ecosystem: Environmental > Aquatic > Freshwater > Lake | place: Spain... | reverse complement strand
GAATTACCTGAGCTACGCCAACTGGCTGACTCAGATCCAAAAGCTTTTTTTTATACCTATCCTCCCCCCATTATCTTAGACGAGATACAAAGGGTTCCTTCCTTGCTTTCATACATCCAGGTGATGGCAGACGAATCGGACAAAAAAGGTCAGTTTATCCTAACCGGCAGTCATCAGAGTAAGCTTCATGAAGCTGTAACGCAATCTCTTGCTGGTAGAACTGCCCTTTTAACCTTACTGCCTTTATCGATTCATGAGTTATCTCAGTCTGGTTTGACGTTCACCAGGGAAAGCTTTCTGCTAAATGGATTTCTTCCTCGAATCTATAAAGATAAACTAGATCCTACCAGAACCTACCGAAATTATTTTCAAACCTATGTGGAAAGAGATCTTCGACAGATTAGCAATGTACGAAATTTAAATGATTTTGAAAAATTTATTTATTTGCTGGCAGGTCGAATTGGTCAACTCATTAATCTGCAATCTATCTCTAACGATCTAGGAGTTACCAGCAAAACAGTAAAGGAGTGGATTTCCATACTGGAAGCGTCTTCCATCATTTATCTATTAAAACCTTACTTTGAGAATTTTGGAAAGCGTATGGTAAAAACCCCAAAACTATATTTTACCGATGTTGGATTGGCAACCTACCTGTTGGGAATCACGGAGAGTAATCAATTGCTAAGAGATCCTCTGATTGGGAATCTATTTGAAAACCTTGTTGTTATCGAAGCGTTAAAGACAAGAATGAATCTGGGGATGGATGCTAATTTGTATTTTTATCGAGACAATAACCAAAATGAAGTGGATTTGATTTACAAAGTAGGTCGGGATTTAATTCCTATTGAAATCAAGTCTGCTATGACCTATTCCGATTCGTTATACAAAAATATCGATTTCTTTCAGAAAATTGCTGGATCAAACAAAGGCTACTTAATTTACGCAGGAGAGTTAGAAATTCACAAAGAAAACCTTTCCATACTAAATTTTTCTCACACCCATCAGATATTTGAGTAGGAATTTTTCCTCGCTCAATTGGAAGGATTGCCAGCGGAGTACTAGATTAAAATATTTTGCCCGTAACTGTTTGCTCCCATAATTTGTTTCGTTTTTCATTTGTTTTCTTGACATGAAGTATGACAATATATAATTAACGTATGAATGAAACAATAAATACAGCTTTGATAGAGTTTAAAGAGAAGATAAATTCTCATTTTTCAGTTCCATGTGAGATGGTTTTATTTGGATCTACAGCCAGGAATGAAGTAAGAGAATATTCTGATATAGATATTCTTGTTCTCTTGCCACTTAAAATTACCAACTCTATTGAAGAAAAGGTGATTCATATGGCTTTGGATATTGAGCTAAAATACGATCTTATTTTTGGAATCATTGTTTATGAAAAATCTTTTTGGAACTCAAATCAAGCAATCGTGATGCCTTTACACAAAAATATTTCAAATGATGGCATAAGAATTTGAATCCCACTGAAGAGTTAATTCAATATAGGCAGAAAAGAGCAAGAGAGACTTTGATCGATGCTAATCAACTTTTTTCTATGAATAGCTTCAATTCTTGTGTAAATCGAATCTACTATTCTGTTTTTTACGAGGTCACAGCTCTATTACTAAAAATGAATCTTTCTTCTTCAAAGCATACTGGAGTCAGAGCTTTGTTTCAAACCAATTTTGTGAAAACAAATACTATTTCAAAAGATCTGGCTTCGTTTTATTCAACCATATTAGATTTTAGACAGAAAAGCGATTATGGAGATTATGTATCATTTGAAAAACAAAAAGTGCAAGAATGGTTAGAACAAGCAAGACAATTCTTAGATTTTGTAGATAAATTATTGTTATCTGAGTGACAGCTATTCTTCACCAAAATGAAAAAAGATTGGGATTTTGATTCCTGGGCAGAAAGATATGATAATTCCGTACAAGATAATGATTGGATTCACGAAAACTATGAAAAAAATATAGATCTGTTAGTTCAAGAAATAAGTCAGATAGCCAACAAGAAGAAAATTAATCTTCTTGATGTCGGAGCTGGAACTGGAAACTTGATTAGATTTCTGATGACAAACCCAAATATTGAATTTCTTGCCATTGAGCCTTCTCAGGTGATGCGTGTCAAATTTCAAAGCAAATGTCCAAACATAGAAATTATAGATGGATGTTTGCCCAATCTTCCAACAATGGATAAAAAGTTTGATATCATTATATCCTCTTATGTGATTCATCATGTTGAACATGAGAACTCTCTGACGATGATCCAGAATTTTAAAAGACTCTTAAAGCCAGATGGAATGATTTTGATTATCGATGTTATGTTTGAAAGTAAAACTGCTTTTAACCTGGAAATCAAACGTTTGAAACAGCAAGGATTAGAAGATAGAGTGGAAGAGATGCTGGATGAATACTTTTATTTTGTCGATGAATTAACCAGGGATCTAAATAACGAAGGTATTACGTCAATAGCCAAAAAACTTAGCCAATATATCTGGTTTGTTCATGCTCAAACTAAGTCGTAAGTATTTCTCCTTAAACTTGATATAATATGTAGAACTTGAGAGGAAATAAACGGGGTATGTTAATGAAAAGTTTAATAAAAGAAGAGGCAAGGAAGCTTTAAGATAGCTTACCAGAGCAAGCAACTTGGGATGATAAATGACTTTTAATGAATAATAAGACTTTTAGAAAAGAATGGATGTAAATTGATAAAAGAAAACGGATCAATAAGATATTACATCAAAGAAGGCATTGATAAATTAATTCGAATTGACAACCATGGATCAAAAGAAGTGCTAACGGGAACTTGTAATGCAATAATTAAAGCTGCAGGGATAATTAAAAATGGAAGGGGCTAGATGATTGAATTAGAATATTCACTAATCATAGAAGCAACTGAAGAACCAGATTATTTCGGATTTTATTCCCCCGACTTAGAAGGATTTACCGGAATTGGAAACTCAATTGAAGATTGTGTATACAAAGCAAAATGGGGAATGAGAGAACATATTAAATTATTAAAAGAAAAAGGGATCCAGTTACCTCCTATAAGTTTAAATCCAAAAATAATTATTCAGAACGAACACAAATCTGCCGTTTGTGCATAATGCTGCACTATTAATATCTCAAAAGAAAAATTTTATTCTGTTTTTTCTTTATATGGGTTGTAACCTAGCATCCAGCGGTTATAAATAAGCTGTCCCAGGTGGTAGTATTCATGCTGGATCATATAACGCATGGCTTCCTCGGGGGAAAACTTTTGGTCAGGGTAACCAGAAAGTTCATATTCTTTTAATAAATCCTCTTCAGGTATGCTTTTAAACAGTTGGATCGTTTTTTCTCGAAGAATCGAAAGCTCTTTCATAATTATTTCCAGATTATCAGATTTCACCTGTTTGAATGCATCATCCCAAGAAAGCTTCTTTTCTGGATTCTCCAGGAAATTATTAAGCCAAATTTCACCAGCTGCAATCTCTGTGAGTAGCTTTTGTGCTGATTTCATGCCAGGTCTTGGCTCCCAATTAAATTCTTCAGGTGATATTGAAGCTGTTATATCGATCAATTCATCCCGGATTTCTTTTAAGTTTGTGATCCATCTATCCAACAAGGTCATCGCGCCCTCCTGCGTTATTCTTCTTCTGTTTTTTCCAAATCCTCTTCATATGGATCTGAGATGTTGATCGAAATATCTTCAATATCCTTTTCTTTCAGTTTTAAGCTCTCAACCATAGCTAAAATTGTATTTTTCATAAAGTCTTTCACAAAATTTTTCATCCCGACTGGTTTTCGGTTAACATGAAGCTGGAACATGTGGTGACGCTCTTCATAAATCTGTTCTTTCATAAAGGTATATACTTCTTGAACATTGTCCGGATGAAAAACAGGCACATTGGCAGTGTAGGGAAAGTCTGTAACGATGGCAATCAGATTGTCTACAGGGAGTTTTAAGTTTTCACTGACTCCTTTTCGTAGAAACCCAATTTTGTTTACTTTATTCTCCTCCTTAAAACCTTCAGCCAAAACAATATCGAAGTCAAAGAAATACTTTTCCACAAGGTCTTTCAAGCTCGAAGAAACGGATGGGGTAAAAAGGGTTGTCTGTTCTGGAGAGTACAATAGGATTCCATCTGCTCCTGCTTCGTTATAGCGCCAAGAATCCTTTCCTTCCCTGTCCAGATCAAATTTCTCCGGTCTGCTTTTGATTGTGCCGACTTTGTACCCCTCTGCCCGGAATAAAGGGATTAAATGCGTTATCATGCTTGTCTTTCCGGTCTCTGAATCTCCGCTAAATAAAAAAATCTGTGGTATCTTCATTGGGCTTCACCTCTTCTCAATGAGAATCTGATTCATATTCTACCGGAATTATTCAGTTTGGTAAAGAATTGGGTTATTTCAAGGTTATTTCAATCCGATCGAAGCCTGGAGCAACTAGGCTATATTCTAGTTCAAGGGTGGTTTGATTTTCAAATTGCTTTGTTTCGATAAATCCAAGTGGATGATCCTGGTTAAATCTGGTTATTATTAAATCAATTTTCTTATTTCTTGGAAGATTATTTATCGTTAGCTTATATGGGTTTTCGCCTATCCTAGCATCGCTAACCAAGATTTGGATAGTATTTCCGTTAAGTGATTTCCCAGCTAAAACCGTAAAAGCTTCCTGCATAGGGTTTGATACAGTTACTAATCTCCTAGGGCTTTCCATCAAGGTGTTCAAGTTCTGATAAAAAACCCCTACCCGGTTTAAGCTTCCTTTCTCATCTAGAAGCCCAAACCCATTTGCATCACCCCGGTAATGATGAGCCATTTCCACTGAGCTATCCTGGAGATTTGTGAGTACGCACCCATGAAAGCCTGCATTAAAAAACGAATTAAAAAATTGGTTGCCCCGCTCTCTGCTATTCCCTACTTTTTTCCCATCTATGCTCCCCCAGACATCAATATTCCATTCTGTTATAAATTGCTTGGTTTGATAAAAACCAAAAGCATCCAGATCTTTTTGAACGTCTCTGGCAATAGAGTTCGCCTCAAACGGTCGAATGCCATACCAATGCCAGGAATAAAAATCAAATGGGATTTTATGATCCCGAATATATGATAGGAATTTAAAGTACCAGTCATTTTGAAAATTACCTGCATTGCCAGGACCACCTACCTGGATTGATGGATCCTCTTTCTTGAGGGCGGTGGCAATTTTGGCATATAGGGTAATAAATTGGTCGCTTGTACCCGTCCAGAATATTTTTAATCCCGGTTCGTTCCATATTTCCCAGTAGGGAATTCTATAATAAAAGCCATTTGCCCATCCTTGCTGATAATGTTTAAGAATCTGCACGACTGCTTGTGCATAATTATCAACATTTTTAGGGGGTGTTGGATCCATACCCCAGCTTTCACCAACTCGGAAGAAAACACTGGCTCCGATTTCGTTAATCTTTTGTACCCATTTGTCCATTATCGCAAACTGATAATTCGCTGGGTCTAGAGGATCTTTATTCATATCCGGATATATGTAGTGCATGTCTAATCCGCATATTAACTTCTTTGTTTTAGGGTCCATTGTACCAAAAGCATCATGTGTGCGAATCGATTGCATCCCAAGTTCTTTCATCTTGCCAGAATTGTCAACGGTTTCTTGTGATCCGTTTCCCTGTCTGCTTTGGGAAAAAATTCCATCATTGACCTGTCTAAGATCTTTGATATTGCCGATCGTTTTGGTGTAATCGACGGTAACAGTGGTCTGGATAGGAATTGGATCTCGTATGAGAAGGCAAAGGTTTATAATGCTATCATCAATTAATCGGTAAAGATCTTCTTGATGTTTCTGATTCATTAGCATCGAAAAATCTCTTCGGGAGGGAATAACAGATTCGATAGGATATCCTACTTTTGACAATAGTTCTGCGATTTCATGGAGCGTACCTTGTCTTGCTCGATTGTTTTTTTCGTTGGTTGGATGCAATAGAGAATCCCAAAGTTTTTCATAACATAAATCTTTGATTCGATCCGGTGGATTCCTCACCAAGTCCGTTCGAGCAGTTAAGGGTTGGTGCGATCCAAACAATATAGAGAGTAGACAAACAATGCTTATTAATTTTCGAAACGTATTCATTTCATTTTCGAAATTTTCTAGTGTCTTATTTTTTCTTTGGGCATGTACTCATTCCGAATAATGTATAAAGGGGGCAAAAACTGAATAAGCTGGTCAATACAAATATACCGGCAAAGACAAGCAAAACGACACCTAATGTTCCTGAAATTTTGTCTGATAAAAAAAGAATGACAATCACCAATGCAATAATTAGCCGAATCATACGATCCACTGATCCCATGTTTTTTTTCATAAATGATCTCCTAATTGAAATGAATTTGGGTGAAATTATAGATTCTTCTTGCCATAAATTCAAACTCACTCAATCAATTAAACATACCAAAAAACAAATATTTTATTACAATTAACTGGCAAGGAAGGATATCATGAGAAAAATATATGGGTTTCTTTTGCTTATTTGTATGGGAATCAGTTTGGCTTCTTGTTCAAAACAAAGTATGCCTAATGTCATATCGAATTCTTTTCATAGGATCGAAACTAGCAATCCTGGTATCAACAAGCCAGTTGATGCCTGGCAGTTCGCCTGGAATGAACCAGATTTGAATGTTTTAGGCATGGCTGGGCCTCCAAAAGTAGATTCTGAGGGAAATGTTTATTTTATCAGTAACAGTTTACTCTTTATTCAATTACTCCCGATGGTAGAATAAAATGGAAATTGCCAGATTATTTTGGTGATAGGATTGAAGTCACAAAAGATGGAATAATCGTCTTTGGTTCTAAAAGCTTAGTATGTCTTTCTCTTGATGGCGAAGAGAAATGGAGCATGAAAGAGTATGAGGGTATAAAATGCAAACCTCTGTTGGGACCCGATGGCATGATTTATTCCAGTATCAATAATAATATCATCTCCCTTGATTCTCTCGGACAGTTAAGGTGGTCTTTTCCAGTCAAGTCAACAGATGTTTTTGAAAACTTCTTTGTCAGTGGATTTTTTGATCAGTCATCTAATTTTTATTGTCTTTTTGTTGAACATGATTCTTCCTGGACTGAAGTGAAATATGTAATTTATTCCATGACATCAACTGGAATTTTACGATGGAAGAAATACTTTACCCATGGAACATTGATTCGGGATTTTATTCCTGATGGATTCTATATGTATGACACTTTTTTGTTAGCTTTCTCCCAGGGAAATTCTGCAACCAGCCCAAAACTGATCAGTGCCTACAACAAAGAGGGGTCAATTGTATGGACATACAGTGAACTAAGAATCGGCATGTACGAATCCCCTTACGCTTTAAATGGAGAATCAACGTTTTATATACCATTTTCTTCCGATAAAACTTACCTGCAAGCCATCAATAAAAATGGAAATCTTCTTTGGGAAAGATTTATGCTAGGTTCTAAATCTACTTCTCCTATTATCGATGATGAAAGTCATATTTATGTGGGTGTAAATTCTGCTGAACGGTTTTTGTATGCTTTTTATGCCGATGGAGCAACAATCTGGGTGAAGAAACAAACCAACGAAAGAGCGTTCTACGATCATTCGGTACAGTTTGGTCCCAATCACACTCTTTATTATGGTACAAAATTTCAAAATATACTATATTGTATCAAAGACGGATGGCAGTAAATGTCTAAAGTAGCCTTGGTTCGATGCGAAGACTATGAGTATTCACACGTTCTAGATGCTGTTCTGAAAGGAATATTGCTTCTGGGAGGAGCTTCTCTTTTTGCCAAAGCAGGGGAGAGGATTCTATTAAAGCCGAATATGCTAGCAGGGGATGCTCCAGAAAAATGTACAACAACCCATCCCTCCGTTTTGAAAGCAGTTGGAACTGTTTTTCAAAAAACGGGTGCCTCGATTTCTTATGGAGATTCTCCTGGATTTGGCAGTCCAGAAAATGTGGCAAAAAAGACAGGTCTCTTTGAAGCAGGAAAAGAGATTGGAATTCCACTGGCAGATTTTAATGAAGGTAGGGAAATTTTATTCGAACAAGCAAAACAAAATAAAAAATTTATTATTGCGAATGCTGTTCTGGATTGTGATGGATTGATCAGCTTGCCAAAGTTGAAAGCCCATGCTTTTGCCAAGATGACGGGAGCGATCAAAAATCAATTTGGTTGTATTCCAGGGATGAGAAAAGCAGAGTTTCATGTAAAAATAGCCAATGCGAGGAATTTTGCAAAAATGCTAGTCGATTTGAATTCTTTTATAAAACCAAGATTGTTTATTATGGATGGTATTGTTGCAATGGAGGGGAACGGACCTAGAGGTGGAACTCTAAAATCGATGAATGTTCTATTATTTTCTACAGACCCAATAGCCCTGGATGCTACAGTTTGCAGAATCATGAATTTGAAACCTGAGCTTGTTCCAACCATACAATATGGATATGAAGCTGGTCTGGGTACTTTTCATCTGAAGGAGATTGAAATCGTAGGAGATCCCCTTGAGAGTTTTATTGATGGTAAGTTTAACGTCAATCGAGATGAAATAATCGATAAAGAATCAAGCGGAACAAGGACTTGGCTTAGAAATAGCCTCGTTCCAAAGCCGTACATACAGGAAAACAAATGTGTAAAATGTGGTGTTTGCGTCAACGTTTGTCCAGTATCTCCCAAAGCACTGGATTGGCATCATGGAAATAAAATTCATCCCCCTACCTATGCCTATAAGAGATGTATTCGCTGCTACTGCTGTCAGGAACTTTGTCCTGAAAGTGCTATTAATGTCAAAATATCCTGGCTTAGAAGGTTTTTCAGAAAAATTTTCCGTTAAAGCTCTTTTGTTATTGACAATTTATTTGTTAGGAGTATTAAATAGGTGTTGTTTCGAGGAATCTTATAAATCATTTAGGAGGTGCTTGATGAAGAAATCGTTCTTGCTCGTTTTTAGTTTTCTTTTTGTCGTAATGGGTTTTATGGCAATCATTAAGTTTCCGTATGGACCTACTGTTTTTATAGAGCCGATTTGGCATTCCTGGGCAAAGATTATTATCGGAATTATCGGTTTGTTTGTTGCCTTTGCTAAGGATAAATAAAACAGACTGCTATTATAACCTATTCACCGGGAGCTGAAAATCAGCTCCCGGTTTTTTTTGTGTTTTAACGAATCAACGGAGCGATTAAAAGCGCTGTCATCCCAATTAATTTCATAAAAATAAGGAGTGATGGACCTGCTACATCTTTTAACGGATCTCCCACTGTGTCTCCAATCACAGCTGCTGCATGTTCTGAAGATCCTTTCAATCCTCCTACATCTTCGATTCTCTTTTTTGCATTATCCCAGGCTGTACCTGTATTATTAAAGAAAGGTCCCAGCATAGAAGCGCAGGCAACTGACCCGATCAGAAGAGCTCCCAAGGCTGTTGGTCCAAAAACAAGGCCAACAAGTATTGGAACTCCAATACTGATTAAACCAGGCAAAATCATTTCTTTCAATGCATTCTTTGTGGCGATATCAACGCACCTGGCATAATTTGGTTTTCCTCTTCCATCCATGATTCCGACAATGCTTAAGAATTGCCGCCTGACTTCATCTACCATCAGTTCTGCTGTTTTGGCCACAGAGCCAATCGTTAAAGAGGCAATCAGGAAGGGGAGAGTGATTCCAACAAACAAGAAAGCAAGATCGTGGGGATAATCAATTCGAATTGAATTAATATTAATGAGTGAAAAGAAGGTGGCAAAAAGAACAAAGGAAGTTACGGTTCCAGAGGACATTGCATATGATTTTGTAATTGCTTTCATAGTATTTCCCACAGAATCAAGCTTAGACAAACACGTAACGACTTGCTCTGGAGCCTTGGACATTTCAGCAATGCCTGCGGCATTATCAACAATTGGCCCAAAAGCATCTGAGGCCATAATGAAGGAAATTAATAAATCTGTCCCGATATTTACACAAACGATCGCAAAAAGTAGTCCACCTGAAAACTTAAAAGCAACCAGTATAGCTCCTACAATCATAAGAAGGGAAGGGATTGGACTTTGCAAACCAGAAGCAAGCCCCCGAATGATATTGATGGCGGGTCCTCTCTTGCATGCTTTCGCTAGATTCATCACAGGCCTTCCATCCATTCCTGCATAGTAACGAGTCGAGAAAGAGGCAACCAGGGTTGTTATAACACCTAGCATAATGGAAACCCAGATTGCCAGCCAAATTGGCTTGTTGTCAAACAATGATTTGACCAAAACAAAAGATCCAATCGTGCAGAATACAGTACTAACCAGAAGACCAATGTTAAATATTATCGTTGGTGAAAGGTTTTTTTTCCAATCCCTTGTTGCCCAAATGCCGATAGCAGAAGATAAAACCCCGACAATTTGAAGTAAGATAGGGAAAAAGAGGATTTTTGGTCCGTATTTAGGGATTAGAAGAGCGGCGACAATCGTTCCTGTAATGATATCATCGCTAAATGTTTGAAATAAATCAGCACCCCGGCCGGCACAATCTCCTACATTGTCCCCCACGAGATCCGCTATTACAGCTGGATTCCTTGGATCATCTTCTGGGATATTTGCTTCCACTTTTCCAACAATATCAGCTCCCACATCAGCTGATTTTGTATAAATCCCTCCACCGATTTGGGCAAACAATGCGGCAAGACTGGCTCCAAATCCAAAACCAATCAGAGTCTGTGGCTTTTGATCAAAAACTAAGAATAAAATCGAGAGGACAGCCAGGCTAAATCCTGTAATGAGTAAACCCATAACGGATCCCCCATTTACTGCCATCTTGAAGGGTTTGTAAAGAGAGCCGTTTGCCACATCTGCTGTGTGAAGATTGGCTCTAACGCAAATTGACATCCCGAGTAGAGCAGAAAGCAAGGAAGTGAATACGCCGATTATGGAAGTAAAACCTGCTTCCCAACCAAGAAATTTCCATAACAAAAGGAATAAGACCGGTGTTACACAAAGGATTGTAATTATCTGGCGGAAGAGGTAGGCATTTGCTCCTTGTCTTATGTATCCAGCGATCTCTATCATTTTAGCAGATTCTGCTTTTCTTTTGTTGATTGTGTAGGCTATGCTAAGAGCGATTAATATGACAATAATGCCGATGCTCAAAGAAAGTAAATACATATAAACTCCCACCCCCATCCCTTCACAAAGCATGTACTATAATACTGAAAAATGATTGTGTCAATAAAAAAAGAATCGGGAAAAGTAAATCTGTTCGTTGAAATAATCGAATAATGCAATATGATTTGATCCAACAAAAATGAAAAATGTGCAAGGAGAAATATATGGATAACAATGAAGAGCAGAATGCGGGGGTAAATACTTTTATTCATCATTTGATTGATGAGGATATCAAAGCAGGGAAAAATGGGGGTATCGTTCATACAAGGTTTCCTCCGGAACCAAATGGGTACCTCCATATTGGTCATGCGAAATCGATTTGCTTGAACTTTGGAACTGCCCTGTACTTCAAAGGTGTATGTAATTTACGTTTTGATGATACGAATCCAAGTAAGGAAGAAACAGAATATGTAGAATCCATAATGGAGGATATACGTTGGCTTGGGTTTGATTGGGAGGATCGATTATTTTTTGCTTCGGATTATTTTGATAAGCTTTATGAATTCGCAATGGTCCTCATAAAAAAGGGAAAAGCGTATATTTGTGATTTAACGGCTGAACAAATAAGACAGTTTAGGGGAACCTTAACTGAGACAGGTAAAAATAGTCCATACCGGGAAAGATCGATCGAAGAAAATATAGAGATGTTTGGGAAAATGAAACAGGGGATATATGAGGATGGTACGCATGTATTGAGAGCAAAAATTGATATGATGTCCCCAAATCTCAATATGCGGGATCCTGTGTTATATCGGATACTCCGCGCGACCCACCATCGTACTGCTGATGCGTGGTGTATTTATCCTATGTATGATTATGCTCATCCTCTTTCAGATGCTCTTGAAGGAATAACCCATTCCATTTGTACGCTGGAATTTGAAGATCATCGCCCTCTTTATGATTGGTGTATCGAGCATTCAGGTGTTTCTGGAAACCCAAGACAAATTGAGTTTGCCCGGTTAAATATTACAAAAACCGTTCTTAGCAAACGAATTTTACGCAATATGGTCGAAGAAGGATTTGTCGAAGGATGGGATGATCCAAGAATGCCTACGATTTGTGGATTACGGAGAAGAGGGTATACACCTGAGTCTATTCGAGATTTTTGTGATCGGATTGGAGTAGCAAAAAGCAACAGCATAGTCGAGAAGGAAATGCTGGAACATTGTATTCGTGAGGATTTAAACCTACATTCTAATCGAGTGATGAGTGTGTTGCGACCATTGAAGGTTGTTATTACAAATTATCCAGAAAACCAGGTGGAATGGTTAGAAGCTGAGAACAATCCCGAAGATCCTGCCATGGGAAAAAGATCAATTCCGTTTTCCCGGGAAATTTATATCGAACAGACCGATTTTATGGAAGACCCGCCTAAGAAATTCTTTCGTCTTTCTCTAGGGAATGAAGTTCGATTGAAATCTGCTTATATCATCCGATGTGATTCATTTGTAAAGGATGACGAAACAGGAGATATAAAAGAGCTTCATTGTTCCTATGATCCCGATACTTTGAGCCAGCACGATACTTCTGGGAAAAAAGTAAAAGGTACACTACACTGGGTTTCTATACCACATGCTATTGGAGCAGAAGTCAGGCTTTTTAATGAGCTCTTATTAGAAACCTCTGCTTTGCCAGAAGTTGAGGAGGAACCGAATGCTCTAAAAACTACAAAATCCATAATAAATCCAAACTCAATGGAAATGTTATCAGGCTGTTTTGTGGAAGAAAGCTTGCGGAAAGCCAGACCAGGAGATCGGTTTCAGTTTATGCGGCAGGGATATTTTTGCCTTGATACAAAACTTTCTACAAATGAAAAATTTGTATTCAACCAGATTGTATCATTAAAAGATTCCTGGGCTAAAATGGAGAAAACGGGAAAAAGCAATATTTAATTTTTTTTAATTCAGGTGTGAATTTAAGGAGGCATAGGATGAAGAATAGATGTTTGAAGCGTCTAGTTGTTTATTTTATCATGTTATTTATCACCATACCTGTATTTGCAAAAAACCTTGCTCCATCAAACGGAGAGATCTTTAAAATCATTCGACTAAACATTAATAAGACCATCGCCTATATTAACATCACAACAGAAGTATTGATAGATGTTCCTCCTTTGATCCAAAACAATCGCACCTTTGTCCCATTGCGGTTTATTGCTGAAGCCTTCAATGCGCAAGTTGACTGGAACCCAGATAAACGGCAGGTTACAATCCGATCGGGGGATACCGAGATAAATCTATGGATTGGCAAGAAAATGACAACTATATCAACAGACCGGGATATGTACAATTTCGAATTGGATGCAGAACCATTTATTCGCAGTGGTCGAACACTTATTCCGATTCGCTTTGTGGCAGAAACATTTAAATGCCAGGTGGATTGGTTTAAGGATCAGCAAATGGTTGTAATATATTTTGTGCCATCGGTTAAAGGGTATACATTGGAGCAAGAAGTAAAAATAAAAGATCAATTAATGAGTATGGACGTTGATCAGTTTGTTCTTACGGATGCTGATCATATCGTTTACATTGGAACTAAATACAACGATGACCTGGAGTACGGCATTATTGAAAAGATTACACGACAGGGAAAAAGTGTATGGAGAATAGAATATAAATATGGCTGGTTCAATATTTTTGAAAAAATTCAGGATGGTAGTTTTGTTGCTTTAGGCGGAATAAAAGACACAATGTATCTTTTTAAATTTAGCTCAAATGGCAAGGAGCTTTGGAGAAAATCTCTCGGATCGGATGAGGACGATTATGAAGATATGGTTTACATCCCCAATAAGGGATTTATCCTCGTTGGAGATCGAAATACCCGATATGCTAAAGGCGAAAAAATGCAAAACTATTGTCAGGGCTTCATTGTTGGACTAGATATGCTGGGAAACAAGATATGGAGTAAGACTTATGATGAACCTGGGGTGGTGAATGGCTTTTTTTGTATCAACAAATTTGTGGGATCAAACAAATGTATCATTGCAGGATGTTTTGGAAAAAGCCAACCGGGATATATGATTATTGACGATAATGGAAATAAGCTTTTCCAACGGTCTTTGCCAAACTCTATCGGGTACTTCAACAGTATATGCAATACATTTGATAATATGTTTTTACTTTCAGGGAATCTACGGTTCTCTATGGCCGATACGCGGGCGAATAGTTTTTTTGTGAAGGTGGATCAGAAAGGAAAAGATTATCTGACGAACCGAGTAACTGATATTTCTGACAACAAGTCAGATAGTATCCGACCTTTAGCCAATGGGGATTATATCGTAAGTGGTCATGCACATGCTAATAACGGAGATGGTCAGAATTTATTAGTAACGTATGATAAAAATGGAAAGAAGAAGGATCAATTTGTCTGGGGCGATGGGGTTGACATGTATATACACCAGACCCTGCCTTTAGATGATGGCAGTTTTATGTCCATGGGTTGCGGAAAAGACAAAAATGGGATTCGATCCATATTTATATATCAATACTTCCCTTTATTCTTTGAACTTTGATTTATTGATATTTAATGCTAGTATCATAATCAATTATTAGTGTTCGTGGTGTTGGCAAGAACATTTATATAATCCAACATGATGGCTCTAGTGATAATTTATCGTGTTGGAGGGAACATGAATATTTTTGTAGGAAATTTGTCGTTCGAAACTACCGATGAAGACTTGCGTACTGCATTTGGTGCTTTCGGTGAGATTAATTCTGTTACGGTTCTGAAGGATAAATATACAAATCAATCCAGAGGATTTGGTTTTGTAGAGATGCCTAACAATGAAGAAGCCAAAAAAGCAATCGAAAGTTTGAATGGAAAACCAATTAACGGCAGAATAATTAATGTTGGTGAAGCTAGGCCCAGAGAAGACAGATCAAGCACTACTGGACAAAAAACAAATAACAATTATAACCGCAATCGTTCCTGGTAAGGATTGATTATCTAGCCACTACCCACAGTGTGATTTTGGTCCACATCCTGGACATGGTTCGGTTGGATCTGGTCCAGGATCTTTCGGTGGAATTTTCGGATCCGTAGGATTACTTCCTCCTCCACCAGGTTTATTTTTTGGTGGGGGAAGCGGTGTTGGTTTTGTTTTGTCAGGATTTTTTACTGGCGGTTTATTATCTGAAAGAGTACAGCTCTTTTCGATTGTTTGTTTATTGGATGCTTTTGTGTATTCTTTTGGTTTTGATACGAAAAACAACCCAAAAGCAATCACCAAGATTACCAGAAAAACAAAAAGAGAACCAATTTTTCTCATTTATAGTCAACTTCCTATTCTATTTATCCAACAAATAACACTAAACCTTTTCACACGAGAGAAAAGTCTGTTTCTTATAAAAAGTTCCATTCCTATTTTGTTCCAGGATATCGATCCACAATTATTGGTACTTTTTTCTTTCTTTCCGATTTGAATCCTTATCTTTTTGGTGGCGGCGGAGGAGGAGGTGGTTTTTCACCGGGCGGTCTATCTCCAGGTGGTTTTTCGGGTGGTGGAGGTGGTGTTTTTGGGGGTATCGGTCTTTCTGGCGGTTCCGGTCGCTTCGGTGGATCCTTTGGTGGTTCTGGTCGTTTATCACCATCCTTGGGCGGAGGCGGTGGAGGACGCTTACCATCTTTAGGGGGATCCTTTCTGGGCGGAGGAGGAGGTGGTCGTTTTGGTTTGTCGCCGTCTTTTGGGGGCTCTGGATCTGCTAATGGCTTAATACTATTTTCAATTTTTTGTTTCTGATTTGTATTCGCTAACACTTTTGTTTTGGGTAGAAGGAAGAGCCCAAAAATGATCACAAAAACCAAACCCACCACAAGGACGGAATTATATTTTTTCATTTTATCATCTCCTCTCTCGTTGTATAAGAAAGTATACCGCATCCGAAGGAAAAAGTTACAAAAACAAAAACCCACAAGAACTTTAGTTCTTGTGGGTTTGAAATCTCAACTCTGTACTTCTAGCCTTTCCCGGGCGGGGTTGTTGGTGGTGGTGGTGTTGGTGTTCCGC
>Ga0247841_10007513_pt1 | contig 16162 bp, 16 predicted proteins | sample LaCruzMarch2015__2_FD_192410 | JGI IMG/M metagenome (GOLD analysis project Ga0247841, IMG submission 192410) | Freshwater microbial communities from meromictic Lake La Cruz, Castile-La Mancha, Spain - LaCruzMarch2015_18m | ecosystem: Environmental > Aquatic > Freshwater > Lake | place: Spain... | reverse complement strand
TGTGGTCCCGATGCTGACGACGGTGGTCATAGTCCTAACCTCTTTCTCCAAGATATCCGTGATGTGCTCACGGCGGCTATTCGGTTGTCAATGTGTACCTAAAAGGTAACACAAAAGCATACTATATAATCCAGCTTAAATCAAGAGTATACTATTTTAAATCTCTTGTTTTCGAAGCGTTGGCAATATTTAAATATTGATATCTTTTTTAAAATAATTGTTTTACAATTGAATTGTGATTCAGTCGCCCTTTGACAAGGAGGGATAAGATGTGTACTCACCCTGAATGCGTTAATCCGCTCTTTTTTTGCAAAACCAAATCAGAGGGGTTTTATTTCCAGCGCAATGTCTGCGGCCAAATTTTCTTGGCCCCACGCGAGAAGGTAGGTATGGAACTTTACAGCCAGAAATATTCATTCGTTGAATGTAATGACTGTCGCAACCATTTAGTTCCTACTTTTAAGTATGACAATGGTTATATTTTTATGTGTACCAACTGCTGTCGCGAGTATCGTCTTTACCTTGTAGAATTGGTTCATGTCCAAGGTTTTGCCTGTTGCTAACTTTTTAGCCGGGTTTTCCTTACATTTTCTCATTTCTTCAGGACGAGTTTATTCTCGCCCTTTTTGTTCTTTTTATAAATTAATATTTCTAATATTGCTATAAAATATAAGTTTAAGAACCAACTTCGCGGTTTTTTCGTATTTATTTTTGGCTCTTGACAAGTAAATTTTGAAAGCGTAGATTCAAGTTACCGTATTACTGGTATATACGGGCCGCTCCCTTTAGGAGCAATGTACGTGTTCGTAGTCTTCCTGGAGGATTCCCCTCCGCAATCTGGCCCCACAAAAACGTGGCCACCGCCCGATCCCGAAAGGAGGACATCATTCACAACGGGGACAAAACCCCATAGCACTTTTATAGGTTTGAGTGTTTACACTCTGAAGTAGTGGTCTACCACGAGAAGATTAGTCGGCGCACATCCCTTTTGCGCCTCGGGAATAACATTCCCACCTCTCTCTCATGCTCACCGCTTCACTCTACCCACACTCAATCCCTATCTACCCTCGCAACCCCGTCAGCTTCTTCGCGCTGACGGGCCTTTTTTGTAAAAGTAAGCCAAAACAGGTTTACGAATTGACAAAAATATGTGACAGTGGCTTTATTAAATATATATCGGTAATTCGTTAAAAAATTAAATTTAAAGCTATTTAAGGAGGCGGAGGTGAATTTGAACGCAGCTGTTATTGGTGTTGGTAATATGGGACAACATCATGCTCGTAACTATGCCGAAATTCCTGAAACTAATCTAGTGGCAATTGCCGATGTAAATGAAAAAAACGGCAAAAGTTTAGCCGCTCGTTTTGGGTGTAAATATTACCAAGACTACAAGGAAATGCTGGAAAAAGAAAAATTAGATTTGGTAACTATTGCGGTGCCAACTAAATTTCATAAGCAAGTAGCTTTAGATTGTATTAAAAAAGATATTCATATTTTACTTGAAAAACCAATCGCTGCCACAGTTTCCGAAGCTAAAGAAGTCGTCACTAAAGCCAAAGAAAAAGGGATAAAGTTCACAGTCGGTCATATCGAACGTTTTAATCCTGCAGTCCTCAAATTAAAGGAAATGATTGACGCTGGTAAATTGGGTGAAATTGTTTCTATTAGTAATTATCGACTTGGTCCGATGCCAGTTCAGATTAAAGATGCTAATGTGGTTATTGATATTGGCGTTCATGATATTGATTTAATCAGTTGGTTTTATGGTAAACTACCAACCCAAATTATGGCTACTGGAGGTAATGCGATCAACAAAGTCCAACAGGATTATGCTGAAATATTTCTCAAATATGGCAAAGCAGCCGGCGTGGTTAAGGTTAACTGGATTACTCCACAGAAGATTCGTCGCATGACTGTTTCTGGTACCAAGGCTTATGTTGAATTAAATTTCATTACTCAAGAATTAGATCTTTATGAATCAGAGTATTCAACTGAGAGCAATGATTTTGGCGAATTTGTAATAAAATTTGGTGAGCCAAAAGATAAAAAAGTAATAAAAGTCGAAAGCATCGAACCGCTCAAGGCGGAGATTCTATCTTTTGTTAAAGCCATTAAAACAGATACGCGACCGGCTGTAACCGCGCGCGAAGCTATTGATGCTCTCGATATTGCTTGTCGAATAGATAAAATGATAAAGAGGTCATAATGGAAAAAAATTATTTTGCGCATGACACCGCCAATATTGAAGATAATGTCGCAATTGGCGAAGGTTCAAAGGTTTGGGCCTATTCTCATATCCGCGGTGGTACCAAAATCGGTAAAAATTGCATTGTGTCCGAAGGCGTTTTTATTGATTCTGATTCAGAGATTGGGGATAATTGCAAAATTCAAAATCATGCCATTGTCTATCACAAAGCCATCTTGGAAAACGGGGTTTTTATTGGTCCAAATGTTTGTTTTACTAATGATAAGCAACCTCGCGCCATCAATCCTGATGGCTCATTAAAATCGGCTGATGATTGGGAAGCTTCCACTATTAAAATCGGTGAAGGGGCGGCTATTGGTGGACATTCTTGTATTACACCAGGCGTGACGATCGGCAAATGGGCCATGGCTGGTTCAGGATCTGTGATCACCAAAGAAGTGCCGGATTTTGCTCTGGTTTATGGTAACCCAGCCAGAATTCACGGGTTTGTCTGTAAATGTGGGAAAAAATTGGAAGATATTGAATCCGAAGGAGATACGGTTAAGTTGAAATGCGAGTGTGGTGAAATAATTGAGCTTAAAAAAGAAATATATGAGTCAAAAATCTAGAGATAAGGAGTTGATTTGAAAATTAACATTGCTGCCCCTCAAATTGGCAAAGAAGAAATTGATGCCGTGGTTGCGGTGATGAAGTCGGGGATGTTGGCCCAAGGGCCAAAAGTGGCTGAATTTGAAGAAAAATTTGCCAAATTTATTGGCACCAAGTTCGCGATTGCTACTTCCAACGGCACAACCGCACTAGAGGTTGCTTTGCGCGCTTATGGCATAAAAGAAGGCGATGAAGTGATTACTACCCCATTTACCTTTATTGCTTCAGCCAATGCTATTTTATATACCGGTGCCCGGCCGGTTTTTGTCGACATTGATCCGGAAACATTTGAAATAGATGCCGATTTAATTGAAAAGGCGATTACTAAGAAGACTAAAGCCATTTTGCCAGTTCATCTTTATGGTAGTGCTTCGGATATGACTAAAATTATGAGTATTGCCAAGAAACATAAACTAGCTGTGATTGAAGATGCTTGCCAAGCTCACGGCGCCGAGTGGAAGGCTAAAAAAGTTGGTAGTTTTGGTACCGGCGCATTTTCTTTGTATCCAACCAAAAACATGACTGTCGGTGAAGGCGGCATGATTACCACCAACGACAAACATATTGCCGAACAGTGCCAATTATTGCGCGCTCATGGTTCGCATATCCGTTATTACCACGATATCCTGGGCTACAATTATCGTATGACCGACATGGAAGGGGCGATTGGTTCAGAACAGATTAAGAAATTACCAAAATTTAATAAAGCGCGTCAAGCCAACGCTGCTTATTTAAATAAAAATCTTGGTAAAATCGCTGGTATTGTTGTGCCGGAAGCGCCCAAAAACGTCACTCATGTTTATCACCAATACACGATTCGCATTACCAAGGATTTTCCATTAACCCGCGATGAGGTTTTGGCCAAGTTAACTGAATCAAGCATTGGAACAGCTGTTTTCTACCCATTACCTTTAAACCGCCAAAAAGTCTATGCGGATTTGGGTTACAAACCAAATACGCCGATTGCCGATGAAATATCTAGTCAGGTTTTAAGTTTGCCAGTTCACCCAGGACTTAAAAAGACTGATCTGGATTTCATTGTCAAAACCTTTAAGACAATGGCGACCTCTTGATTTTTTCTTAATATTCAGGTATACTTTCTTGTCATGAAGAAACTGAAAATATTATTAACTGATTTATCTACTTTGGACCATACTTTTGGCGCGCAAGCGTTAACTTTTCCTATGGTCGAAAAACTCAAAAATCAAGCCGATTGCACCATTGTTTTAGCTCCAAGCTATTTTGAAAAGAATGTTAAATTCGCTAAAAATAACGGGTTAAAAATTATTGCCGAACCAAATCCGGTTGGGGCATTGGCAAAACACTCTTTTTTCTTTAAATTTATCAATTTTTTTCGTATTTTTCTTATGGTTTTAAAAGGTAAGAAAAAAATCTTAGAAAATGAAAAGAAAAATCAAAAAATTTGGGATAAAGCTTTGGCCGAAGCCGACGTCGTTATTGACAATAATGGGATTGAATTTATTGGCAATACAAATAAAAAATGGCCGCAACTTTGGCGCACCGCTTTTATCCAGTTAATCTGTGAACAAGTTAAAAAACTATACCTTAAAACAACCAAATCTTATGGTCCGTTTGAAGGTTTCTGGTTTAAAATGGCCGTCAAAAGATTACTTAAAAATTTACCGGTTATTTTTGTGCGGGAAGGAACTTCCAAGACTAGTAACTTAAAACAAATCGAAGGTTTAAAGCTTAGAAAGACTATTTATGAATTTCCCGATATTTCTCTCGGTTTAAAACCAGCCAGTCGCGCTTGGGCCGAAGCTTATGTTAAAAAAATGGGTTTGGATCTCACCAAGCCAATTATCGGTCTTTCACCGAGCGCGGTCATCTACCGCTTGCCAAATAAAAATTTAGGTGGCGACAATCATCTTAAATTTTGCCAAACCCTGATTAAACAGTTTGCAACTAAAAACCAAGTTTTGGTTATTCCTCATGCTCGGGCTGACGGGATTGACCCTAAAAAATGTGATGTGGCTTTGGCTAAAATGATTATTAGTGGTCTGGAAACGCCTAAAAACCTCTTTTTACTTGATGACGAGAGTTTAAACTACGCTCAGGTCCGTGCTATAATTGGATTGTTAAACTTCTATATTGGCAGCCGTTTTCATGGGATTGCCTCAAGTTTGAGTATGGCTGTGCCGATAATTTCTTTGTCTTGGCATGTCAAATACCAAGATATTATGAGTTTGTATCTGGAAAAATATCCGATCATTAATAGTCGGGAACTGACTCCTGCTCAGGGGATAAAAATCGTGAACCAGTATTATAACGACCAGAAATGGTTTAACAAGATAAAAGTTCAGACTCGTCAAAAAGCCATTGAAGCAAAACTTGATGAAAATATTAAGTTAATGATCAAAGGATTGAATTAATGAATACCAAAGAATTAATTGATCTCATGAAATTGCGTCGCAGCGTCCGAATTTTTACCGGACAAAAGGTTTCCCAAGACCAACTGAATCAAATCCTAGAAGCAGCCATTTGGGCGCCAACAGGGTGTAATATGCAAGAAATGCGGTTTTTAATTCTGGATAAACCGAAAGATATTGAACTGATTGGTCGCTTTAAAACCTTTTTTCAGGGTGTTTCGCATTATATTTTGATTCTCTGCGATATGGGCTTGCCAGTTAGTGTTAAAAAGTATGTCAAAAACCGTCATGAATGGCGTTTGCCTTATATGGATACAGGTCTCGCTATGATGAATATGGCCTTAGTGGCCAAGAATTTAGGGCTTGAAACCTGTGTTTTTAACTTATCCGAATATCATTTTTCTAAACCGAAACCGGCAGGAATTTTAACCAAACTTATTCGTGTTTTTAAAACCAAATTCAATTTGGGCCTGACAACCATGGATAATAATTTTGAATATGTTTTGCGCCACGAACTGGGAATTTCCAAGCGTTATAAGATTACCGGAGCAGTGGCTTTGGGTTATGGCAAATTTGTGCCTGATCCAACCAAGATTTATCATCGCGGTGAGATTATTAATCGCCGACCACTGGAATATTATCTCTTAAAAAAGAACCAAAAGTAGGTCAAATGTTTGATAGTAAATCTTATGAAGATAATCTAGCATATAAGTTTCTAAAAGATTGTAAACATATCTTGGATCTTGGTTGTGGCGAAGGCCGCTTTATGGAGCTTGCACCCGAGAAAATGAATGGCCTGGATCACACTGACTCAAGTTTGAAAATCTGCCGCGACAAGGGGTTAAAAGTGGAAAAAGGGGAAGTCCTGAATCTGCCTTATGAATCCAGCTCTTTCGACGGAGTTCATTGTTCTCATGTGATCGAACACCTTTCACCTGATGACGCGCACGTTATGCTCAAAGAAATAAACCGAGTGTTACAAGTTGGCGGCGTTTTAGTGCTACGCTCACCTCTTATGCACAAGAATTTTTATGCTGATTTCAGCCATGTTAAACCTTATTATCCGTCGGCCATCATGCATTATTTAAAAACCACCGAAGTGGCTCAAAATACCATGTCTGAAATTCCAGGATTGTATGAAAAAATAGCTCTTATTTACCGCTATGAGCCGCTTGGCGGAATATTTCTGCAGACCCCGTTGAAGTTCCTGGGAATGTGGTTGAGGGGCTTAGCGCGGTTTGGAATTACCTCCATGGCCAAAACTGGTTATTTGTTAGTTCTAAAGAAGGTTAAATAAGATTTGAGCCAAAATGTTTAAATATTTCAAACGTTTAACCGGACAAATAGTTTTCTATGGTCTCTCGGACGCTGTCAGCCGCCTGATTGCGGTTTTAATTTTGCCGCTTTTTACCAGATTTTTATCGCCAACCGATTATGGTGTAGCATCTCTTTTAACCGTAACCAACTCTTTTATTGTCAGTTTCACAGATTTTGGCTTAACCGGGAGCATTGTCCGGTTTTATAAAGACGCGACTGAAGAAAGAAAACGACAGATTATTGCCACGGCTCAGCTGTCCATGGTTTTGTGCGTTTCCATTATTGCCATTGTGGCGGTGATTTTTGCCAAAGACATCTCCTTATTTTTCTTCAAAACGACTGATTATAGCTATATTGTGATTTTAAACTTTTTGAGCTTACCTTTAACAAAACTGGTCAATGCCCCGATGATTCGCTTACGGTGTGAAGAAAAAGCCAAAACCTTTGCTCTTTGGGAAGTTTTACAGGTTTCCGGTGGGCTCTTGGCTAATTTAATCCTGATTGTGGGTATGCATCGAGGGATTAATGGTCTATTCGAAGGTCCGTTAATCAACGGCGCTATCTTTGCCGTTATTCTCGGCGCTTACTCGGTTAAAGTTAGTGGTTTAAGTTTTTCTTGGTCGCTGTTTAAAGAAATGTTTCGGTTTGGTTCCCCACTAATCCTTAATGCTGTTTCGATGTGGGTAATTAACTGGGTGGACCGCTTTATTTTGTCGCGAATGCTACCATTATCCGAAGTCGGTCTTTATACGCTTGGTTATTCAATTGGTATGGGTATTGCTTTGCCGGTGACGGCTTTTACCGCTGCTTGGCCGCCTTTTTATATGGCAATCCATAAAGATCCGGAAGCTAAACGGATTTATAGTTTAGTCTTTACCTTTTACACTCTGATTATCAGCTTTTTTGTCATATTGATTGGTATTTTTGGCCGAGATTACTTCTTATTTTTAACGCCCGAAGCCTATCATGGTGCAGCACTAGTGGTGCCAATTATTGCTCTGGCTTATGCTTTTCGGGGTAACTTCTCTATTGCCGCGGCCGGGGCCTACATTACCAAGAAAACTTATTTAGTGACTATAGTGGAATTAATCGCTATGGCCGTCAATGTCGGCTTAATCTTTTTACTTGTACCAATTATGGGGCGAGTTGGCGCCGCCTGGGCGACCGCGGCTAGCTTTGCTATTTTGCCGGTTCTTATGATTTGGATGGATCGCAAAAATTATCCGATTCCTTTTGATTACTGGCGTGTCTTTAAAGTCGTGGTAGTTAGTGTGGCTTTCTATTGGCTGATAAGTCTAATTTATCAACCGACTTTAGCGAACTTTATTTTAAGAATTTTTATTATGCTACTTTACCCAGTTATTTTCTTATTTATTGGTTTTCTTCGTCCGGAAGAAATGGTGCGCATCAAAGCTTTATGGGCAAAATTGATTCAAAAATGTCTGTTTTGGCAAAAAAACTTACCCGAAGATGATCTGGGTTTTAAAGAATAATTTTGTGTTAAAATAGAGACAAGAGAAAGATTTTTTATGACTAATCAACAAAATGAAAATACGACAATCTTAGTTACCGGCGGCGCTGGCTTTATTGGTTCGCACTGTGTTAGAGCTTTACTAGAACAAGGTTGCAAGGTTATCTGTGTGGATAATTTTAATGATTTTTATTCTCCGGAAATCAAGGAAAAAAATATTACACCTCACTTAGAAAATCCCAATTTTACTCTTTACAGGGTGGATATTAGCGAAATAGAGAAACTGAAACCAGTTTTCGTTAATCATAAAATTGATAAAATTCTTCATTTAGCTGCTCGAGCAGGCGTCAGGCCGTCTTTGACTGATCCGAACATTTATATTCAAACCAATTTAATTGGTTCGGCTAATCTTTTTGAATTAGCTCGTGAGTTTGAGGTTCCTCAAATTGTTTTTGCTTCTTCCAGTTCTGTTTACGGTAATCAGACGAAAATACCTTTTTCCGAGGAAGACATTGTTGATCAACCAATTTCTCCCTATGCGTTTACCAAACGATCGTTAGAACTCTTGGCTTATACTTATCATCAACTGTATGACATAAAAATGACCGGGCTGCGCTTTTTTACTGTTTACGGTGAAGCTGGGCGACCAGATATGGCCCCTTATATCTTTACTGAGAAAATTTTAAGTGGCGCGCCGATTAAAAAATTTGGCGATGGCACAACAAAACGAGATTACACCTATATTAGTGATATTGTTAGTGGCATCTTGGCTGCCTTGGATAAACATTTTGACTATGAAGTAATTAATTTAGGTAACAATCAGCCGGTTTCGCTCAATGATTTTATTGCTACATTGGAAAAAATTACTGGTCAAAAGGCGAAAATTGAGCCGAGTTCAATTCAACCGGGCGACGTAAACTTAACCTATGCTGATATTAGTAAAGCTCAACGGCTTTTAGGTTATGAACCCAAAACTAGTATTAAAGAAGGTCTTGAACGCTTGGTTTCTTGGTTTAAAAAAGAAGTGCAACCCCCTAATTAAACAGTTTCTAAATCTTGACTTTAGGGGTTCTTAGTAATACATTAAAATACGACTAGAATAATAAATTCTAAAAAGGAGCTTGATGAAAATAGGTATTATTGGCTTCGGCTGGGTGGGCAAAGGTCAACAAAAATTATTTCCCGACGCCGTTGTATATGATAAAAATAACCCCTTCACTCCTGAAGGACAAACGACACCGACAACCATGGCCGATATCAATAAATGCGATATCGCTTTTGTTTGTGTGCCCACACCTCTCAAAGATGGCGAACTGGATTGCTCGATTGTCGAAGAGGCGGTGGCGGCTTGTGAGTGTCCCTTAATTGTCATTCGCTCCACGGTTATGCCAGGTACAACCGATCGTTTAGCGAAAAAATATAAGAAACACCTGATGTTCCAACCGGAATATTTGGGTGAAACTGTGGCTCATCCGTTATTTGAACCGAAACAGCATTCTTTCATTGTCTTGGGTGGTGAACCAGAAGATCGCCGTAAAGCGATTGAAGCTTATCAACTGGCTTACAATGCCAATTTGCGCATTCGCCAGGTGACCGCTTATGAAGCCGAAATCGTCAAAATGAGTGCTAATCGAGCAGTGGCTTTTAAAGTGGCCCAGTGTCAAGAATTATATGATGCTTGCGCCAAAGCTAAAGTTGATTATTACACTATTCGCGACATTGTTTATGGTGATGATCCGCGTTTCAACTTGTGGTTTAGCTTTATTTATCCGAATGCTCGCGGCTTTAATAGCAAATGTATTCCGAAAGATATTTATGGTTGGGCATCCTGGGCCGAAAGTTGCGGCTACACGCCAAAGCTAACTCGAGCTATGCTGGAAATCAATGAGACCTATCTGCAAGAGAACGCCTAAAAACACCCATGAAAAAAGTCCTCTTTATAACCCACAATTTCCCTCCGGCTGGAGGCGTCGGGGTTATTCGTATTGTTAAATTTGCCAAATTTCTACCGGAATTTGGTTTGCAACCAATCATTTTAACCTCTAATGGTTACACCGCAATTGAAGATCAGAGTCTACTTTTAGATTTACCCAAAAACTTAGAAGTTCATCGAGTCGGTTACTCTGATCCGGCAAAGATAAAAATACCGCTTTTGAGATCTATTTGGATGTATTTTTTATCGCCTTTTTTTTGTTTTCCAGACGGGCGATCACTCTGGATGAAAAACGCTTATAAGGAAGCGTTAGATATTATTAAAAAGGAAAAAATCGATTTAATTTTCAGTTCATCTGGTCCAGTTTCTAATCATGTTTTAGCCTATAAAATTAAGCAGGCAACTGGCGTAAAATGGGTGGCTGATTGGCGTGACGAATGGGTAATTCGACCGGATCAAAATGTTTTTCCAACACCTTTCCATAAAATGCTAGCACTCAAATGGGAAAAGAAAATTATTGCCGCCGCTGATCACATTACCACTGCACTGCCACTACTTAATGATTACTTTAGAAAAATGACTGACAAGCATAAATTTACTGGTATAACCAATGGTTTTGATCCAGCCGATTTTTCGGAATTAAGTTATCAAAAAACAAATGAATTTAAAATTCTGCACGCCGGTGTTTTGTATGGAACCGGCAAAAACCATGTTTTCTCGGAAGCTATACAAGAATTAAATTTATCTGATCTTAAAGTGGAATTTTTCGGTCCGGGACACTATTTGGCGCACGCAGAAATTACCAAAAAAATGCAGACAGCGGATTTATTACTGATTATCCTGAGCCCAGTCGATCGGCCGGCAGTCATATCGGGTAAATTATTTGAATATATGGCCGCCAAACGACCGATTCTTTGTCTTTCACCCGAGAGTACGGCCACAGCAAAAATGGTCAAAAACTTAAAAGCTGGAATAGTGGTGGCGCCGCAAGATAAAGAGGGCATTAAGGAAGCGATTAAAAATTATTATGAAGCCTGGCAAAAAAACGAGCTTTTGCCTCCTCAGATTGATTTAACACCTTTTACTCGTCGTCATCTGACCGGAAAATTAGCCGATGTTTTTAAGGAGATAGTATGAAACCAAAAAAAATTTGTTTAGTCGTTAATAGCCGATCGCCTCAAAGTTTAAGGTTGACTGCTTATCTGACTAAAAAAGGCTATGAGGTTAATTATATTAATATTCATGAAAAAGAGTTTGGCGGCCCGGGAGTCTTGGGCAAAGTCAAAGCTTTTTTCAATTTAAAAAAAGTAATCAAAGAAACAAAACCAGATATTGTTCACGGTCATGGTATTAATTGGGCAGGTATTCTTGTTTCTTATTCGGGGTTTCGTCCAATTGTGGTGACTACTCGTGGCTCAGATATCTGGGAGATAGGCCGCATGATTTGGCCGGAACAATATTTGATTAAGCAGTCCCTTAAAATTGCTAATCTGGTCACTGGTTCATCAGAAGCCTTACATAATCAAGCCTTAAAATTAGGCATGCCGCCAGAAAAGTTTCGTTTAGTTTTTTGGGGTATTGAACCGGATCTTTTCAAGAAAAAGAATGTTGATAGCCTGAGACAAAAGCTGGAACTCCCGAAAGAAACCAAAATTATTTTCTGCCCCCGATCGATTAAGGCCAAATATAATATTGATGTGGTTTTGGAAGCGGTTAGCCTTCTTAAATTTGATTATAAATTGCTTTTTACCGATCTAAATATTGACCCGGGATACTGGGCTAAAATGCAACCGATTATTGAAAAACATCAACTTAAAGATAAAATTATGGTTTTGCCCAAGACTGATTCGGCGGGCATGGCCGAACTGGATAATTTGGCCGATGTCATTGTTTCCATTGCCCAATTTGACGGTTTGCCAGTTTCTTTCCTTGAAGCCATGGCTTGCGAAAAAAAGATTGTAGTGGCCAATGATGTTTTTGCTAAAGAGTGGCACCGGGGGAATAATTTTTGGCTCGTGCCCCTAAGAGACGTGGCTGCTACAACTGAAGCGATTAAAAAGGCTTTAGCCATGCCAGAGGAAAAATTTAAACCCCTTGGCGAACAGAATCGGGCGGCCGTCTTGGAAAAAGCCGATGTGAGCAAGGGTTTCGAGGCCATGGAAAAAGTTTACGCGGAGCTTGTAAAATAAAAAGCCGGCCCGGGTTTTAGGGTCGGCAGATCGAACTCGGATTTATAATCCGAAACCGCCATCGTCTTCTTCGGTTGTGAAGTTATTCATCATTTCGCCGAAGCTTTTGCCGGCGTTTGAGGGGCATTTGCTATTGGCGCAGACGAAACGGCCATGATCATCAATCGGTGTTTTAGGTTGGTTACAGGATCCACACCGTGGTCCATGGCCTCCGTTGGCTCGTACTACTCTATCAGTCCGATCCCAGTAGTTTCCACCCATGGCAACCTCCTCTGAATTGGCTAAGAAGATATTATTATTTTTATTGGTTTAAGTCAAGTTTCCTTGATAATAACTCCTGAATAAAGTACAATTAATCCATCATGAGCAAATTTGTTGTCACTGGCGGAGCAGGTTTTATTGGCTCCAATATTACTAAAGTTTTAATTGAAGAAGGTCACACTGTTAAGGTGATTGATAATTTATCAACCGGTTTTTTGCACAATTTGGATTCAGTTAAAGACAAAATTACTTTTATTCAGGGTGATATTTTAGATGAAGACTTACTTAACCGAGAATTCGCTGGTTTTGACTACTGTTTGCATCTAGCAGCTTATATTTCCGTGCCTGGTTCAATGAAAAATCCGGATTTATGTCGAAAAATTAATGTCGAAGGAACCCAAAAAGTTTTAGAAGCAGCCAAGAAAAACGGGTTAAAACGCTTAGTTTTATCTTCAAGCTCAGCCGTTTATGGGGAAACGCAAACTGGTTCAAACATAGAAGACGGATCTGTTGGCCCAACTTCGGTTTATGGTGAAACCAAACTTCAAGGGGAAAAACTCTGTTGGCAATATGCGGGTGATAGCTTTACGACAGTGGTACTCCGTTATTTCAATGTTTTCGGGCCCCAGCAAAATCCCGAAAGTGATTATGCCGCCGTCATCCCGAAGTTTATTTCTTTAATGTTGAAAGGCCAGCCGCCGACGATTTTCGGTGATGGCAAACAATCTCGTGATTTTGTTTTTGTTCGTGATGTAGCGAAAGCCAATATTTTGGCCGCAACAAGTTCGGAGGGGGCAGGCGAATCATATAATATTGCTTGCGGTCAGAGTGTTAATCTTAATGGATTAGTCGAGACTATTAATAGAGTTTTACAAAGCGACTTAAAGCCAAATTATGCTCCTGCCAGGGTTGGTGATATTAAGTTTTCCCAGGCTGATATTAGTAAAGCCAAACAAAAATTAAATTATTCCCCCTCGGTTAATTTTGAAGAGGGCTTAAAGGAAACAATAGAATGGTACAAGACAAAGAATTAGTTTTAGCCATGGTTGGATTGGGCTATGTCGGACTTCCATTGGCAATTGAATTTGCTAAAGCCGGGGTGGATACAATTGGTTTTGATATCAAAGAAAAACGAATCGAGGAATTGCGCCAAAACATGGATTCGAGCAATGAGACCTCATCTGACGAACTGGCTAAAGCGCCGATCAAATATACGACTGATCCAAGTCAATTAAAACGGGCTAATTTTATTATTGTCGCTGTCCCTACTCCTGTTGATGAGTTCAATCAGCCGGATTTGGCCATTGTGGAAAAAACCAGTGTCACTGTTGGTCAGAATCTATCCAAGGGTGCGATTGTAGTCTACGAATCGACGGTTTATCCTGGGGTAACCGAGGATATTTGTATTCCAATTATTGAAAAAGAAAGTGGACTACAATGCGGCGAGGATTGGTTTATTGGTTATTCACCAGAACGCATTAACCCAGGAGATAAAGAACACTCGGTTACGAAAGTTCTAAAAATTGTCTCTGGTATGGATGAAAAAACATTAGACCGCATTGCCGAAGTCTATGAAATTGTCTGCCAAGCTGGAGTGCATCGCGCGCCAAATATCAAGGTGGCTGAAGCGGCTAAAGTTTTTGAAAATATTCAACGCGATGTCAATATTGCTCTGGTTAATGAATTGGCTTTAATCTGTAATAAACTAAATATTAATACTCAAGATGTTTTAGCTGCAACCAAGACAAAATGGAATTTTCTTAACTTTCGTCCAGGGTTAGTTGGCGGGCACTGTATTGGTGTTGATCCATTTTATTTGATGGCTAAATCTGAAGCTATGGGCTATCACCCCGAGGTTATTACGGCTGGCCGCAAAATCAATGACTATATGCCGGAATTCGTGGCTGAAGAAATGGTTAAAAACTTAGTCAAAGCCGGCAAATCGATTGAAAAAGCGAAAATTTTAGTTATGGGCCTGACTTTTAAAGAAAATATTCGGGATATGCGTAATTCCAAGATCACTGTTACCATCGCCAAACTTAAGGATTACGGCGCGGAAATTGATGGCTTTGACCCGAATTTAACTGATGAAGAAATTACTGAAGAATTTGCCGTCAAACCAGTTAAAAAGCTGGAAAAAATTTATGACGGTATTATTGTAACCGTGCCACATAGCCAATTTACTGGTATGGCTGACGAAGTTTTGGCAGCAATTGAGGGAAAACCGGTGATTTTTGATATTAGCGGACTCTATCGTAAAGAATTTACTGGTAAAGATATTATTTACCAAAATTTGTAAAATTGCAGTTTAAGATTAATATTGGGAACATTCTTTCGCTCCGGGCACCCACTCCAGCCCTGTCTCGGACGCCGTCCGGGACGCCGCCGCTCGCTCAAGAACATTCCCGATATTGGAATAGTTATGAAGAAGATATGTATGGTGACAACTAGCCGAATTGATATTGATAGCCGGATTCAGAATGAAGCGGCGGCTTTGTCAAAGAAATTTGAGGTTAAAATTTTATCTCGTCAGTATGACCAACCGGAAACACTTAGAAATACACCATACAATCTTAAACGGATTTCTTATGTTAAGCTTTGGCCTTATGTTCTGAACGTTTTGTCTTCAATTCTAGCCTTATCTAAAGCGGCGGCTCAAGAAACGCCGGACTTTTATCACGCACATGATTTGGATGGTCTTTTGGCAACCGTAGGAGCCGCTAGAAAGCACAAGAAACCATTGATCTATGATTCTCACGAGTTGTGGAGTGAGAACCTAGCTAACGCCCGCTTAAAGGGTATTGGTTGGATTATTCCTTGGTTAGAAAAACGACTTATTAGATATGCAAATGCTGGTGTTACGGCGAGTCAGGGCTTCGCTGAAGCTCTGGAAGAAAAGTATGGAAAAAAGTTTATCTTAATCCGCAATATGCCGGAATTAAGAACAATGAAATCTAGTCGAGTAAATTTTAAAGAAATGTTTCCCGGGGAAGTGGTGATTGTTCATGCGGGACAAGTCGGTCCTTCTCGGGGAATCGAGCAATTAATCACAATGCTCCGATATTTACCGACTAACCATATTTTAGTTTTTTTAGGTGGATCGTCCTATCCAATAATCGATCAAAAAATTGATGAGGAAGAAATGCGGGAAAGAGTCCATTTTGTTAAAGAAGTGCCGCCTCAGGAGTTAGTCAGCGCCCTTAAAACAGCCGACATCGGTATTGTGATGACCGAAGGCAAATCTCGGAGTAAATATCTTTCTTTGCCCAATAAACTATTGCAATACCTAGCCGCCGAGATTCCAGTGGTGGCTTCCGATATTCCCGAGCATCGCCGCATTGTTGCTTCGGAAAAAATTGGCGAACTAACGGAAATTGCTCCCGAGGAAATTGCTCAAAAAATAAAAACCGTGCTTAAGGATTTGCCATATTATAAAACCAGTCTAAAAGACTTGGCTCAGAACTCATATAACTGGCAGTTAGAAGGTGAAAAACTGGTTGATTTTTACGAGAACTTTGACCGATCGTCTTGGTAAATCTTTTTTCCGGCCACATAAGTTGCCACTACATCTGAAGCCTCGCAGGCATAAACTAAATGAGAAAAGTAATCATAAACCGGTGTCAAGTGCGGTTTTTTAAAATCTAAAATGGCAAAATCAGCCGATTTGCCGAACTCAAGAGAGCCAGTTTCTTGCTCTAGCCCCAAAACCTTAGCGGCATTAATGGTGGCCATTTCAAAAACAGTTTT
>Ga0247841_10007512_pt1 | contig 16165 bp, 19 predicted proteins | sample LaCruzMarch2015__2_FD_192410 | JGI IMG/M metagenome (GOLD analysis project Ga0247841, IMG submission 192410) | Freshwater microbial communities from meromictic Lake La Cruz, Castile-La Mancha, Spain - LaCruzMarch2015_18m | ecosystem: Environmental > Aquatic > Freshwater > Lake | place: Spain... | reverse complement strand
GCTCTTTTAGATTATTGGTACAACCTAAATAAGTTTTATTGTTTTTGTCGAGAAGAAAATAAACAAAATACACAATTAATTTATATAACACCCGTCTTCGCTACGCTACGACGAGGTAAAGTGGACCCAGGCGGACTCGAACCGCCAACAACTCAGTGCGACTGAGACGTTTTACCATTAGACTATGGGCCCAGGATCTCGGTGACTATTTTATCAATAGTTTCGTTAATTATCACAAGTTCTTCTTTTGAAAACGGCTGGAGGACATAATCTTCGATATCAATGGGGGTGGTGGGCTTGCCGATACCAATGCGGATACGGTTGAAAGCTTGGGTGCCGAGCTGTTCTATAACAGAGGTAACACCATTGTGGCCGGCCGGGCCCCGGTCAAATTGGAGACGGTACTCCCCTACCGGTAAATCAAGATCATCATGAATAATGTAGAGGTCTTGTGGGTCGATTTTGAAATAATTAACGATTTTACTGACGGCAAAACCGGATTCATTCATGTAGGTATCGAGGACGGCAAACTTTGAATCCCGGTGCTCGGCAATTTGGGCGGATAATTTTTTGTTAGTTAGAGACGTTGCGCGCAACGTCTCTACAAATCGGTTGATAACCATCTGTCCTAGATTATGGCGGGTGTGTTGATATTTTTTTCCCGGATTGCCTAAACCGACGAATAACTTCATGGTGTAGTATAGAACAAGTTGACACGGGAGACTTGTTAAGAGTTATTTTTATAAAATTGACTGACAGAGAAAAATAGAGGCTCGACGTGAAGAGTTATTAGGGAGTCACAGGTCTGTTTTAAAATCTCTTCTTCTGATGCCGGGATAATGGGAATAGCTAAATAGATTTTAGTTTTGGGGCTGGTTTTTCTTAATAAATCAATAAATTCATTGTATTCCTGTCCCCTGGTTTGGCCGGAGTCGGCGATGATTAAATTCGGGAGAGTAAAAGTGTAATTTTTATTTATTAAGTCGGGAAGATACATAAGATCCAGGGATAAGTTATCAGCGATTAACTGACAATAATCTTTATCGTCCTGATCAATGTAGGTGATAACAGAAGAGTGATCTATCCCCTCCTCTTTTATTTTTTGGGCTAAAAGGACAGCCGATTCAGAGAAGTTTTTGAAAATCATGATGAGAGAGTCTAAAGTCTAAAAGTCTAAAAGTCAAAATTTAGGAGTTAATAAGCTTTTGAAATTCCTGTTCGGAGAGAATTCTGATATTTAATTTTTTAGCGGTTTGGTATTTGTCTGACGCAGAGGGTGAATTGGCGATTAAATAATTGGTATTGGAAGAAACGGCGGATTGGACTTTTCCCCCATTTTGTTCAATAAGTTCTTCTATTTTTTTGCGCGGTTGAGAGAGGTCGCCGGTGATGACGAAGGTAAGGCCGGATAGCTTTTGGGTGGCGGACGAGGATTGGAGAGAAATTTGGGAAAGGATGGATTTGATCCAACTTTTTCGCAGTTGAATGCCATCCCAAATTTTTTCGGCCAGGGTTTTTTGAAAACCGGGAAGAGATTCGATTTCAGCAGCGGAAATATTTAAAAGTTTATCGGGAGTATTAAAACCGGCGGTAATTAATTGCCGGATACGGGCGGCGCTGAAATTGGGAATAATGGCGGCATCAAATGCTTCGACTAAGCTCAGCACTTTTTTGATTTGAATTTGATGAATAATATTTTTTCCCGATTTTTCACCCAGATTATCAAGGTTACTGATGTCGTTGACAGTTAATTTATAGAAGTCACCCGGGAGACGAATTTTGTCGGCCTGATAAAGCTTGGCGATGGTTTTATCGGAGAGACCTAAAATACCGAGCGTGTCGCAAAAAAGACGGAGAGAACCCAGGATTTGGGCTCGGCAACTTTGAGGGTTAGGACAGCGGAGAAATTTATCTTCCTGAATTAATTTTGTTTGACAACTGGGGCAGTTTTTGGGAATATCGGCATGGCCGGGATTAACTTTGGTAACAATATTTTCGACATGAGGGATAACATCGCCGCGACGGGAAATTTCGATAATATCGCCGATGTTCAGATTTTTTTGAATAACCAGATCGTAGTTACCCAGGGAGGCGAATGTAATGACAGCACCGGACAGCTCTATTGGCTCAACTTCGCCAACGGGGGTAATAGTTCCCAAAGGCCCAACCTGCCATTCAATTCTTTTAATTTGAGTTTGGTTGGAAGCGGCAGGAAATTTATAGGCGACCTGAAACTTGGGACGATTATTTTTGGAACCAAGATGGCGAGCGGTTTCGAGATCATTAACTTTAACAACCAGACCGTCGATTTCGAAAGGATAGGCCTGCCTTTTTTTGGTAAGAAATTCCCGGTAGATTGTTTCGATTTCTTCAAAATTTTGGCAAAGATGAGTCTCGACAGGAGTGAAGCCTAAAGTTTTTAAATAATTTATTTTTTGAAATTCTGTTGTTAATGTAGAGACGTTGCGCGCAACGTCTCTACATAAAATATCAACGGCGATTAAACTGCATAATTCGGAGAATTTTCCGTCCAGTCTTTGGCTGATGCCGGAAGTAGCATTGCGGGGGTTACTGTACGTCATCGCGAGCGAAGCGTGGCGATCTTCTGGAAAAGATTGCTTCGGGGGTAAACCCCTCGCAATGACGGGGGGGGTTGCAATGACGTTTAATTTTTTAAAATCTTTTTTGGTGACGACGATTTCGCAACGGACAGAGCCTGTAAACCCATTCGACAAGCTCAGGGTTGGATTTAGGACAAAGTTTTGCATTTTAACGACATTTTGAGTAATAACATCACCAGTAAAACCATCTCCTCTGGTAATAGCTTCGACAAGATGGCCGTTTTTGTAGATGATTTCCAGGGAAATGCCGTCGATTTTTGGTTGGACAATTAAAATCCCTCTCCCCTCCGGGGCTTCTCCCTTTGAGGAAAGGGAGACTCCTTTTAATTCGAAATAATGGACTAGGTCGGAATAGATGGTGACTTTATTTTGAGAGCCCATGGGTATGGTGTGCTGTTTTTTGGGGAAGCCGGTGTCAAAATTGTCGTGGCCGACTTTTAAAAATATCCGATGATAGGGATTTTTTTGACGTAAGATTTCTTCGAGAGTATCGTAAGTTTTATCATCCATGATCGGTTTGCCAGTGGTGTAATAGGCGTTTTTGGCATTGATGAGAAGTTCACCGAGGTCCTCGGGAGAAAGATGTTCGAGGTTAAGGGAATCGAGGGTGATCATTGATGTATTTTACACGGTCGATGTTGGTAGTAGAATGTTTACATGAAACAAAAGGGTAGCGACTATTTTACAAAGGCAGACGGGAAGAAATTGGAAGCCAGATTAATGGCTAGTTTAGAAACTAAATTAGAAACTAAATTAGAAACTAAATTAGAAGCTAAACTAGAAGCTAAATTAAATTCAAAATTTGATGAAAAATTGAATGAAATTCGGGATGATATGAGGCAGTGGCACAGTGATATTTTTGATCTTGTGGATGGTTTAGCATCGGAAGTTAAAGATAATCGTGAGTTTAGGGAAATTACTACAAATCAAATTATTGAAGATCGGGTGAGAATCGGAAAACTGGAGAAAAAAGTGTTTGGAGTAGTAATGTAAAGATGAAATCTAGATCGAGTTTATTGATGGTATAATAGGTAGATTTTTATGAGAAAGTTAATTTTGTTTTTATTAAGAGCAGGGATATTGGCGGTAAGAATATATATTCTTTTTCTTGGATGGCTTGTTTTGGTGTCTTCATTAATTGGGGTTTCTATGGGGTATTGGCGGAGTTTAAATGGAGTAGTGATGGGATTGATATTTATTTTTCCCTTCAGACGACTAAAAAGTTTAACCAGTTTGAAATCTTATTTTGTTATTTTGGCCCTAAACACGGTTATTAATTTACCATTACCAAAAGGGGTCGGTATATTTTTGAGTGATCTATTATTCCTTGTCAACATCGGTATCGTTGGCCAATATGTATATTGCCAATCTGACTTAAATAAGTTTTATCCTTTTTTTCGACCCAGAATCCATAAGAAGTTACTAATTTTATTGATTTTTTTGGTTGTTTTTGCAACTAGCTTGGTTAGTTATTTGTATGTTGACGTGAGGCAGAATTTGGGGAATGGATGGTGGATGACTGTGGTCAATACGATTCCTAGGGTGGAACCAATTTTTACCTCCGAAGGAATAAAAAGCGGATATATTTGGGAAGGGGTAGACAATGTGACTAAAGATAATTCGTTAGTAGTCTCGGTAAAAATTCCGACACCTAAAGATGATTTTGTTGAAATTTATGATAATGATAAGAAGATAGTTAAAATTGAATTCGACAAGAATGGACAGAAACAATTTGTGGTATACAACCTGGATGGATCCGGCCATGTTGCTAAAATGGGAATCAAAGAAGTAAGGTCAGAGACGGGTGTTTTTAGTGAAGTATCGGGAGGGCCAATGGATGAAATTAATATCAATTATGATTTAGCTGTTTTCCCGCAGTATTTTTATAAAACCGAAGATATTACCGGGTCCGGGCTGCAAAAAAATTTAGGACTAACAATTATTAAAACTATAGATTATCCAACCAAACGGATGATCCCTCTGCTTCCTTTTAACCGATCTAGACAAAAGTGGAAGTTGTCTGTTGAAGATAACGGTGGAGAAACGGTATTAATTAAAGAGGTAGAAATTTGGTATTAGTTTAGACATCAGTCAGGCAATAGTAGGCACCTTTGGTGGAGCCGCGTTTTTCGACAGCACCGGAATCGACCAGTTTCTTGAGATCACGCCAGATGGTATCGTCGGAAACCATAGGAAGGAGGCTTTGGGCGTCGGGCATACGGAGCCCGCCGAATTGCTGCATATATTCAACCAATTTTATTTGACGTTCAGTAAGGTGAAGTTGTTTGCCGCCGAGTTTTTGTTTTAATTTAATGTCACGGGAAAGAGTTTGAACTTTTTCCCGAACACGGTTCAGCTCGATACTCAAGGCTAGGGTAAAATATTCAATCCAACGGGTTAAATCTCTTTTGAAAATATCGGAAGAAAGATTGTGGGTTTCCTGAATAGTGTTGTAATACTCTTCGGCATTGCGGTCGAAATATTCTTCGAGGGAAAAAAGACGGCGGATATCGTAACCTTCGACATAAAGAGGTAGCATACCAAAGGCCCGGCTGACACGACCATTGCCTTCGATAAAAGGATGGATGGCAACTAAAATATATTGGCAAATGGCGGATCTGATGGCGGAGTGGATTTCGCGACCGGAGGGATCATTGAGCCAATCGACTAAATCGGTCATCAGATATGGAACCTCGATAGCCGGTGGCGGGCGGTGGGCAATTTCACCGGTACGGGTGTTTTTTAAGACGACCTGTTGGTGACGGTATTTACCGAGATCAAGGTCGGGAATAATTTTGGTGGTGGTTAGCTGATGGATTCTTTTGACGATGGTTTCGCTGTAAAAAAACGGACGTTTCTCTTCTGTGCCCGAGGAGACGATATTTTTTTCTTCGGGCAGAGGGAGATTGGCATCGTATAGGGACCAAAGCTCTTCAAGATAGGAAACTACATTCCGATAATTGATGACCTCCTGAATATCTCTTTCGCCGGCAGAGATATGCTGACCCTCAACCAGGCGGGAAACTTCCTGAAAAGTTAAATCATTACCCTCAATTCTGGTTCCGTAATGAACTGTGCGGACAACGGCTTCTTGTTGAAATTGTTTTTCGTAGGCAGGGATAAGAGGAGCTTCATCAATAACAGCCTTAGCCCCCTCGATGACCCCGATAGTTTTAAGAATTTTGTTATTGATTGAAAAGATGGGAGAAAACATCTTGGTTTGATTATAGCATTTTTAAAAAAAATGAATAAGGTAAAAATGCGGTTAAAGTTAGGTGAGGATTACATAATCAAGAGCTGATTTGGGATCAACATTGGATTTGATCATAGAGATGGCTTTGATGATTTTTTGAATTTGCCGGCTATTTTTTTTTGACGGATCTTTGGATAGTTTTTTTTGAAATAGAGCAAGCTGTCCCTGCAAAAACGGCAAAACATCATTTTTGTTTTGGGCAATTTTTTCGGAAGCTGACAGGTCGGAGAAAATATTTCCGGTGATTTTTAATAGATCTTTTGAAACTGACGGGGAAGATTTAATTTTTATAATTTTACATCGGGAAATAATGGTGGGTAAAAGAGAGGAGCTATTGTCGGCGGTGAGAATAATGTAATTGTTGACTCCGGGCTCTTCGAGATTTTTGAGGAGGGCGTTTTGGGCTTCTGTTAAAAGATTTTGAGCATCCTGAATTAAAACAATTTTGTTTTGATGAGAAATTGGTTTTTTTGACAAGAAAGAATTGATGGCACGGATAGTATCTATCCCCCACCCTGAAAGGACTCCGATGTTGAAAACGTCGGGGTTGTTGAGAGAGATAATATTTTCTAATTTTTGACAAAGCCGATTTATTTCTTCCGATATAAGATTGGGATCAGAAGAAATAATTATGGTTGAGGGAAAGATCATTGCGATTGTAAAGGGTTGGAAAAATGTTTATTATGTATATGTATTATGAATGGTGCTGCCCCAAAAATATACAGGAATATAAGAGAAGTTTTAGTGGAAAGAGGCCTGATTGATCAGGCGAAAGCGGATGAAGTGGGACTAACCCAATTAAAGACCGGAGAATCGGAGGAAGTAATTATTAAGTCGCAGAGACTGGTGTCGGAAGTAGATTTTGCTAAGGCGAAGGCGGATTTTTTGAAAATTTTGTATGTAGATCTGGATACAATTGGTTTTTCCCCGGAGGCACTGGCACTGGTGCCGGAAAGCGTTTCCAGAAAATATAAAATTGTCCCCTATAAACTGGACACAAAAAATAAGCTGTTGTTTGTGGCAATGGCCAATCCCCTGGACTTGGAGACCGTAGAATTTATTGAGAAAAAATCAGGCTTTAAGGTGTCGGCGTCAATGGCTTTGGAAAAACAGATAATGAGCTATGTTAATGAGAAATATGAAAGAGAAAAAGGGATAACATCTGAAGTGGGGAAGGCTCTGGATGAGAGAAAAAAAGAGGAAAAGGTGGCGGTAGGAGCAGAAGAAAATTCCGGTAAAGTATCGGCAGAAGCGCCGGTGGCAAAAATAGTGTCGACAATTTTGGAATATGCAGTTAAAGCCAGAGCGTCGGACATTCATATTGAGCCACAGGAGGACGCCGTCCGAATAAGATACAGAATTGACGGTATCTTGCAGGAAAAATATGTATTGCCCAGGAATGTGCAGGATGCGGTGGTTTCCAGAATTAAAATTTTGTCTAATTTAAAGATTGATGAGAAAAGAGTGCCGCAGGACGGAAGATTTTTCTTTTCAGCAGACGGGAATGATGTGGATTTGCGTATTTCTACCCTGCCAACTACTTATGGAGAGAAGGTGGTAATGCGGCTTTTAAAAAAATCACAGAAAGTACCGACTTTGCCTGATTTGGGATTGCGGGGGTTAGCACTGAAAAATTTAATGAATGCAATTGAGAGACCGCACGGAATAATCATCGTTTGCGGGCCGACCGGGTCCGGTAAAACAACAACTTTGTATTCGGTTTTGGATATTGTGGCAACGTCAAAAGTAAATGTGGTGACAATCGAGGATCCGGTGGAATATCAAATGAAAGGAGTTAATCAGGTACAGGTAAATACCCAGGCAGGCTTGACTTTTGCATCGGCCTTAAGGTCTTTTTTGCGCCAGGATCCTAATATTATGATGGTGGGAGAAATCCGGGATTCGGAAACGGCGGATTTGGCTATCAACGCCTCGTTGACCGGGCATTTGGTGTTTTCGACACTACACACAAATGATGCTTCTGGAGTACCACCACGGATGCTGGACATGGGAGTAGAACCGTTTTTGCTGGTTTCATCTTTAAATTGTGTGGTGGGGCAAAGGGTGGTAAGAAGAGTCTGTAAAGATTGTGTGACAGAGACAGAAATCCCAACCGATGTGGAGGCGGAAATAAAGGAAACATTGGGCCCGATTTATAACATGATTGAGGAGAAATGGAAAAAAGACGGTAAGAAGATGATGATTCCTAAAATCGTCGGGTGTGAGAAATGTAATAACACCGGATATTTGGGAAGAATTGCTTTGTATGAAGTAATGCCGATTTCGGAAAAGATTGCAAAATTAGTGGTAGAGAGAGCCTCGGCGGCGGATATCCAAAAGCAGGCGATGGCAGAAGGAATGCTGCGGATGAAGCAAGACGGATATGTAAAAGTGTTAGAAAAAATTACTACTGTAGAGGAGGTATTGAGGGTAGCTCAATATTAAAAAATTATGAATACAAAGGTAAAAGAATTGTTAAGTTTGGCGGTAGCCAACAAGGCATCTGACATTCATTTGTCGGTGGGAATGCACCCAAAGCTAAGGGTTGACGGGGAACTGGCGAATATCGGGAATTTTGATATTTCTGATGAAAATTTGATGACGGAGATGATTCAGTCTATTATGACGACGGAGCAATTGGCACGACTGGAAAAGGAAAGAGAACTGGATTTTTCCCTGGCGGCGGTTGAGGCCAGATTCAGAGTAAATGCCTATTATCAGAGAGGAACGCTGGCATGTTCCCTGCGAGTGGTGTCTTCGGAAATTCCGACCTTTGAAAAACTAAATTTACCGGTGTTTTTTAAGAACTTTATCGGGATGAAACAGGGGTTTGTTTTGGTGACCGGGCCGACAGGGCATGGGAAGTCAACGACGGTGGCGGCGATACTTAATGAAATTAACCGTCAAAAAAATTGTCATATCGTGACAATTGAAGACCCGATTGAGTTTTTAATTAAGCCAGATAAGGCGACGATTTCACAACGGGAAGTAGGATCGGATACGGTGAGCTTTGAAGCGGCGCTGAAATCTTGTTTACGGCAGGATCCTAATATTGTGTTTGCCGGGGAAATGAGAGATTTGGAATCAATTGCGTCAGCTTTGACGATTGCGGAAACCGGACATTTGGTGTTTTCTACCCTGCACACTAATTCGGCTGCACAGAGTGTGGACAGAATTGTTGATGTTTTTCCTGAAGGATCAAAGGATCAAATCAGGGTTCAATTTTCGTCGGTGATTACGGCTATTATTTCACAGAGACTGATTCCGGGAATTGATGGCGGACGGGTGCCAGCGTTTGAAATATTGATAGCTAATCCGGCGGTAAGAAATATTATCCGCGAGGGGAAAAATTTTATGATTGACAATATAATTCAAACGGGCTCTGATTTGGGAATGGTGACTTTGGAACAGTCGTTGGCTTTGTTAATAAAGACAGGCAAAATAACGGAAGAAGTGGCAATGAGTTATAGTTTAAGACCGGAAGAACTTCAGACCAGATTGAGGAAAACATAGTATGCCAAAATTTTCATATAGGGCGAAGGATTGGAGCGGAAAAACAGTCAGGGGATTTTTGGAGATGCCGGACAAACTTCAGGTGATTGAGTCGATTAAGGGATCAGGATTGATTCCTTTGGCGGTCGATTTGGATAAACCAAATATTTTGAATGAATATTCGAAGAAGTTCTTGGGAAAAATAGGGCTGAAACAGGTGGCAACGTTTACCCGACAATTATCAACAATGATGACGGCGGGTTTACCTTTGACTGACGCTCTATCCCTTCTTAAAAACCAAACACAGGGAACAGGAATGATGTTTGATGTTTTGGATTATACTTTGATCACAGTAAGAGGAGGGCAGTCTTTGGGAGATGCCCTGAAAAAATATGAAAACATTTTCGGCGAGGCCTATGTGGCGTCGATTGATGCCGGCGAATCGGGAGGAGTGCTGCAGGAAATTTTGGATAAATTGGCAGATGGACTGGAAGATCAGAATGAGTTTCAGGGAAAGGTAAAAGGAGCGATGATATACCCGGTGATTGTGGTGATCGGGATGGTAATTGTGGCCTTTATTATGATGATTTTTGTGATTCCAAAACTTTTGGGTTTGTATGCGGATATGGGGTCAAAAATGCCGATGATTACACAGGTTTTAATGACGGTTTCATCGGCAATGGCGAAAAATTGGTTTTTATTTCCGATTATCGGGGTGGGGGCGGTATCGTTTTTCCGGATTGGATCGAAGAGTGCGGAATTCCGTTTTAAGCTGGATAAAATAAAATTGAGAATTCCGATTATGGGGCCCCTGACAGAGAAGACGGTTTTGGCAGAGACAATAAGGACATTGTCGATGTTGTTGTCGGCGGGAATATCACTGGTGGAGGCATTGAAGATTGTGTCAAAAGTAGCGGGAAATGAAGTTTATTATAGAGCTTATATTGACATTTCCGAGAGAGTGCAGAAGGGTTTTAGTATTTCCAATTCGTTTGAAGATGCGGGGGTTTTTCCAATGATTGTCAATCAGATGGTGGCCACCGGTGAGGCAACGGGAAAGCTGGATGAAGTCTTGATTCGGGTGGCAGATTATTTTTCGACAGAGGCGGAACAATCAGTGAAAGCACTGACATCGGCAATTGAGCCGCTGATTATGATTGTGCTGGGAATAGGGGTAGGTTTTTTGGTGGTGGCAGTAATAATGCCCATCTATAACTTGACATCGTCGTTTTAGTAGTAAATAATGAACTAAGGAAGTTTATAAGTTTCCGCCAAAGGCGGATCAGCTTATGGCTGAAAAAATTAATAAAAAAATGAGGAAAAAATATCTTATGAAGGCCATGCCTACCGGCAGGCAGGGCTTCACACTAGTGGAACTTTTAATTGTGATTGCCTTGATTTCTATTTTGTCAGTGGCAGTGTTGGCAACTATTAACCCAATTGAACAGGCAAACAAAGCAAGGGATGCTTCTATGCAGAACGATGCGGCGGAAGTTTTGAATGCTTACGAGAGAATGTATGCAAACAACCAGCAATATCCGTGGATGGCTTTTGGGGCGACAAAGTTGGCGGTTGGTGCTTCGATGGTAGTTAGTTCAAAGATGCTTGGTTTTGGTATCTGTTATGGTGACTCTACTGCTGAATATACCGATGTGGGTGCTTGTAATACCAGTAATTCGGATAATCAATATGGGTTGTTGATTACCGCAGATGAACTAAAGCCATCGTTTGCCGGGAAGAAACCTTTCCAGAGTGCTAATCTTAGCGATGAGTTGTGGGCGGTTAAGGATAGCGGTGCGGGTGGTTCAATCAGAGTATGTTATGTTCCTTCAGCGAAGAGTAATCAAATTATGACAACTAGGTTGAAATGTCTTGATGACGATGCTGTGGCTGTAATTGATAATGGTGTTGGTGATTGTGCGGCGCCGGCTGCCGGGGATGAGGCTTTTAATTCTGCTACTACTGATGATACGGCGGCTGTTTGGAGATGTGTACCGGAGGCTGATGTGGCTCTTCCAACAGCGGGGGCAGCGACGCCAACTCCTTAATCTGGTTTTGCGTAAGAGATTTAAAACCCCTCCGAGAGGAGGGGTTTTTGGGTTAAACCCCTCACCCTTCGGGAGCTCCCCTTGACAGGGGAGCAAAATCTACCCCTGCCTGCCATGCCTACCGGCAGGTAAACCGGCAGGCAGGCCTATCCCCTCCTTTGACGAAAGGAGGGGTATTAGTACAATAGATTATGGAAGTTTTACTTTGGATAATGATTTTTGTATTGGGGACGTGTTTTGGGAGTTTTGTAAATATGCTTCTGTATCGGACAGCTGTCCGATACAGAGTCTTAAAGCCATGCCTGTCCACCTCGGCGGGTAAACCGGCAGGCAGGTCTAAAAAAAGAAGCTTTTGTGACTATTGCGGGAGGCAGTTACGTTGGTTTGAGAATGTGCCGATAGTTTCATGGGTCATACAAAAAGGTAAAACCAGATGTTGCGGGAAAAAATTATCTGTCACTTACCCCGTAATAGAAATAATAACAGGGTTATTATTTCTAATTTTTAATTTAAAATTTACAATTTTTAATCAATTTTCAATTCTTCAATTTTTAATTGGATTAGTAATAATTGTTTTGTTGGTGTTTAGTGCGGTGTTTGATTTGAAATATATGATACTGCCGGATTTTTCGACTATAATTTTAATTATTATTGCCTTTGCAGGAGTTATTTTTGATGAAAAAAATATAATCCCCTATTTATTGTCGGCGGTGGGGGCGGCGGGATTTTTACTGTTTTTGCATGTTATTACAAAGGGAAAAGGAATGGGAATGGGAGATGTAAAATATGCCCTGTTTATGGGGCTATTGCTGGGACCGGAGAAGACGATTATGGCCTTTTATATAGCTTTTATAACCGGAGCGGTGGTGGGATTGATGTTGATATTTTTTCGAAAAATGGGAAGAAAATCGGCAATTCCCTTCGGACCGTTTTTGATTTTAGGAACATTTACGGTCTGGTGGTGGGGAGCGGAAATTGGCGCAATTTTTCAAAAAGTGTTAAAGTAGTTTATGGGAAAGAGAGGCCGTGCCTGCCGGCAGGCAGGATTTACTTTAACTGAACTTTTGGTGGTAATTTCGATATTGGCAATAATGACAATGATTTTAGTAGGGATACTTAACCCAGCGGCTTTGGTTAATAAAGGAAAGGATGCCAGAAGAAAAAAAGACTTGGCCCGGATAAAGACGTCTTTTGAGGAATATTACAATGATAAGGGGTGCTACCCAAAGATTGGTGAAGATGAAGATAATGATGAATACGATTTAAATAATATAATTAATTGCAATAGCTTGATTGTGTTTGGTCCTTGGTTGACCCCTTGGCCCTGTGACCCGGATGGTGATCCGTATGAGGTTGTGGTTGAGGGTGTTGATGCTGATTGTCCGAATATATACAGAGCGTACACTACTCTTGACAATACCAAAGATAAAGATATCCCTGAAGGCTGGGGGGTGACAGTAAGGCCCCACGACACTATTGTTCCACCGGTGAATTATGGAGTTTCCAGCCCGAATGCTAATTGGTATAGTTCTAGTGATGAAGACGATTGGCCTCCGGTTTGTAGGAAGTATAGTGAATATAATAAAGAAGGAACTTGTAATGAAAGTCCTCAGGTATATCTTGGTGGTTGGTTTCAGAGATCTTGTTCTCCACCAAACTGTTATGGGGCACAAAGTGAATTGTGTCCGATAGAGTCTTGTGATTTTGAGATACAAAAAGTAGATTGTGACACAGGAGAAGTAGTTTCTAAATAATAAATCAATAATATGTTTTTGTTTTGTTATTATTAATGGTAGTAATGAAAAATAAGAAATCAGGATTTACACTAATCGAGCTTTTGGTAGTGATGGCGATTATGGGGATATTGACGATAATTACAGTTTCACAATTTACCCTGGCCAGAAAGAGGGCGGCGGATTCACAGAGGAAAACAGATTTGAGCTCGGTGTCTAAAGCTTTGGAGATGTATTATGCAGACTATGGGCAGTATCCGGGGCCGACTGATCTGGATGGTGATAAAGATTTAAATTTATTGTGGGGCTTGGAAATGAAGGATAAAACAGGCTATATTTATATGAAGGTGGTACCAAAAGAGAATAATCCCCTGATGACTCCCTATTGTTATAAATATTCGGCTGACAAAAAAAAGTTTGGGTTGTATACGACGCTGGAAAATACCAATGACAGTGAGTGTCTGAAGGATGAGGAAGGGGATTTTTTATATTCAGGCTGTGACGAACAAGAGAAAATATATTGTTTTGCGGTTAGCAGTGTTAATGCGGATCCGACAGATCCACTTTTAAAGGCTATTCATGAGTAACAAGAAATCAGGATTCACTTTAATTGAATTGTTGGTGTCGATTTCAATTATTGCGACACTGACGGCGATATTGTTGCCGAATTTTATGGGAGCCAGGGAAAGAGCTAGAGATGCGCAGAAAATATCTGATCTGAATGCGGTGAAGAATGCGCTGAGAATGTATTACAACGAACACCAGGCGTATCCTACTGGAGGACCATCGACTGATTTGAGTGCTTCCTTAGGAACATTTTTGCCGGGAGTCAGCCAGGTTGGTTATACCTATTGGGGCGATGCGGCAGGAGAAACCTTTGATTTGTGTGCAGGGTTGGATTCGGGAAGTGGGGATGAGGATGTAAGGTCGCAGCTGAATTGCGGAGTGACAGCGACAACAAAAGTGTGCCACTTGGGTATTGGGCTTACAAGTGACAAATTATTTGTTGTTTGCGCAAAATAATATGAGAAATTTAAAATCCCTCTCGTCCCGCCGCTGCGGGACGCTTCTCCCTTTTGACCTGCCTGCCGGCAGGCAGGCAAGGGAGACTAAAAAGATATATTTTTCTGGGTTTACATTATTTGAATTGTTGATAACGATTTCGATAATCGGAATTTTGACGGCGATTGCGACGATTTCGTTTTCTTCGGCACAAAAAAAAGGCCGTGATGCCAGAAGGATGCAGGATGTAAAAAATATTCAAACAGCAGCGGAACAATATTATTCGTTAAATAATACCTATCCTTCGGCAACTAATACGGATTTTTCAGACACTTTAGTGGGGATCGGAGGTACCGGGATGTTGCAAGTTTGGCCGATAGGTCCAAAAGGGACAGGAGATACGTATGGAGTAGTTGAAGGTCTTAATAACACAGGTGGTTATTGTGTATGTGCTTTTTTGGAGGATACAACGAAGGTGAACTCGAACAGTATTTGTAATTTTGCCGCGGCTACTAAGCGTTATTATTGTGTTAAAAGCCAACAATGAGAAAAAACAAAACCCTAACCCTGCCCTTTCCCTTGACAGGGCAAGGGTGGAAAAAAAATGGATTTAGTTTGATTGAATTGATTGTGGTGATAACAATTATTGCGGTAATTACGGCGATTGGAACGGTGAGTTTTGCCGGAACGAATAAAAAAGCGAGAGATGGGAGGAGGCTGGCGGATTTGGAAAAGATTAGGATGGCGCTGGAGGTGGCAAAACAAGTGGGGACGACTTATCCGGATGATTTAGATGTGTTGGCACCAACATATTTAAACGCAGTTCCGGTAGGTCCCAACGGGGATACTTATGATTATGAACAATTGACATCTTATACTTATACTTTGGATGCTTGGCTGGAAATCGGAACGACGACAGGAACTTATTCGGCGGCAGATTGCGGTGCTGATAAGACTTGTAATTATCGGGTGACACAGCCATAAAACTCCGAAACCCTAACCCTACCCTTTCCCTTGACAGGGCAAGGGTTAATAAGTATGGTAAATTTATTATATGAATGTGAGGTCTCGGGGATTTACTTTGATTGAACTGATGGTGACGGTGCTGTTGATGGGGTTGGTGATTACGGTGGGAGCAGTGTCTTTGAGTAAATTTGGGTCATCTCAAAAACTTGAAGAAGCGAGAGAAGGATTGATTTCCAGCTTAAGACTGGCGAGAAATTATGCGGTAACGGGACAGAGGATTGCAGGAGCGGCTCCTGACTTAGTATATGTAACTTTAGTGGTTGCCGCGGATGGTTGCGTGAATGTTTATCAGAATGATACGCCAGCTAGGTCTTATTTAAATAAAGATATTTCCCCTGATGGGGTGACAATTACGGCAAAAACCTTAAGATTTGCGTCGTATGATGGAAAATTGGTTAGAATGACGACCGGGGAGCCGCTGGATACCGGAGTGGATTTTACGATTTCGGCGGGAAGCGGGACGGAAGACCCTTTGACGGTTAGTGTTTCACCTTCGGGGCTAATAAATGAATAAATGTAACAGGGGTCAAAGTATAGTGGATTTGATTTTTTCGGTGGGAATTGTGGTTCTGGTGCTGTCAGGAGTGGTGGTGCTGATGGTTAACTCGGTTTCGACAAAGACGAAAAGCTTTGATAGAAAGACGGCCAGCCGGATGGCAGAAGTGGTGATGGAAAGAATGGTGATGGCAAAGGAAAATGATCCGGTGGGGTTTTTCGGACCATCGCCATATACCTATGCAACGACAGAGATTCAAACCTTGTCTGACTTTCCCGGTTACATATATTCAATTGTTTTTGGTGAATATGCCGGTTGTACCCCATCTTGTGTGAGAGTAGAGGTGACGGTAAAATGGGCTGAAAACAGCCAGGCAATTAAATTAGATAGAATTTTTTCAAGGACATGAGAGACAATTACGAATTACAAATTACGAATTACGAATTAATAAAAAATAAAAAAGGTTTTAGTTTAATTGAGATAATTGTGGTGGT
>Ga0247841_10007511_pt1 | contig 16169 bp, 7 predicted proteins | sample LaCruzMarch2015__2_FD_192410 | JGI IMG/M metagenome (GOLD analysis project Ga0247841, IMG submission 192410) | Freshwater microbial communities from meromictic Lake La Cruz, Castile-La Mancha, Spain - LaCruzMarch2015_18m | ecosystem: Environmental > Aquatic > Freshwater > Lake | place: Spain... | reverse complement strand
TTCAAGGTCACCCAACGCAACTTCCCAGCTCTCGCCTCCATCATCCGAGCGCATGATGGCGCCATAACATGCTGCATATACAATGTCTTTGTCCATCCGAACCGGATCGGCAACGATCCGCCAGACCCCCTGGAAAACCTCCAGGAGGTTAGCCTGGGAAGCTACCTGGGTAGAAGCCAGCGGTTGCCAGGTTGCGCCATTGTCGGTCGATTTATAGATTCCGCTCCCGATACCAATCGTTCTGGCATTTGTGCATATATTCCGGTCGGTCGTACTAAGCATTTCACCCGTGCCGTAGTACCAGATATGATGCTTGCCCGGACGTTTATCCTGGAAAAGGCAGGTAGCGCTTTGCTCTGCGTCGGGGGCCGTGGTTTTATGCCAGTTCTGACCCTGGTCGGCTGATTCCCACATGCCTCCCGAGGCACTGCCTGCCAGCAGATGGTTCTCATCATCAACATCAACCGCGATGCACAGCATGCGGCCTCCTATGTTGTCAGGCCCTCTCCAGTTCCATGATTGGCCCCCTTCATCGGAATGAACCGGCAACCTGGAAACAAAAGAGAGCTCCCGGGAGCGAATCCCCGGTGCAATCGTCCCGGTTTCAGGATCACTGAGTTTCATAAACTGGTACCCGGCCTGCATAGTTAAAAAACTGTTTGCAGGCATTCTTTGTTTTTCCTTTTGGGCGCCGGATTCTTTTTTAATACAGGTGGCAGAAGGTGAATTCAGAAAAAACAAAAAGCAAATGATAATTGCGATAGATCCTGCCAAAATTAGGTGAAAACAAAATTTTTTCATAAGGTTTATTTTTATCTGTTCACTTTATTAATTCTTCAAATCAAGGGTATGTACCCCAGGGCAAGCCCTGGACTTTAATTCCGGGGCAAGCCCCGGGGAATTTACCCCTATTTACCCCTCCCCCATCCCCTCCCCTGCTTGCAGGGGAGGGGCGTAGGGGTGGGGTACATTAAAATCTTTAACCCATAAAATAAAAAACCACAGGTATCATGGCAATAACTAAGGCCAACACTGCCAAATGAATACTTTTTTTTTAATTCTTGTCTTGGATCTGAATGTGAGGTTAAGTTCGGATACCTGATAATTATTCTTTCTTGACAATTTTCAGGGTAGAAATTTCTCCCTGAGCCTGCAATTGAAGGAAATATACGCCCGGTTTCAATGTATCCAGGAATATTTCATATTGTTGATTGCCTTTATCCCGGGTTCCGCAATTTTTTGACAGAAGCAAATTTCCAAGGCAGTCGTATATCATGATGATGATCTCCGATTTCTGAGGCAGGTCAATTTCAAGATTGAGAAGGTCGGAACAGGGATTCGGATAACATTTTATCCATCCCTGATCCACAATGCCTGGTTCATCAGTTTTTAAGGCTCCCAGGTCACCGGTGACGGTAATATTCTGCGCGTATACCCCTGAATATTGCGGATCAGCTGCATGATTCCGGGAGTCTTCCCAGGTAAAGATCCACTGATCATTGGAAGCCATGCTTAAATCACTATTATATTTTTCACCGGGAGCGAGTGAAACCGGTATGATCTCATCCTCCCACAGAAAATTTCCATCCGGATCAATCATGCTGCAATGCATTTCCGATATGATGGAAGTGTCAGTCCCTTCAATTTTGAGGTAATCCTTGTTAAAAGCGAATAGCAGGGAATGGTCAGGACCGGCTGCCAAATGCACCTCCATCAGAGCGGTATCGACGGCACACAGAAGAGGGACAAAATACCTGGCCGTATCGCTCCAGAGCCGGTCGCCTTCAGGTGAGAATTTCTGGCCGGCGACTGCCCAGCAATCGGTCAGGTTCAAGCCATCATAATGATATTCCTGCCAAAAGACAAACAAATTATCTTCTTCAGGCATGTAAACCAGGGAAGGTGCAGTGTGATAATTGTATTCATTGGCAGAAACAGGGGTTCCGTGGCCTGGCCATGTGGGGTTCCCTCCGGCATCAATGTGGTTGACCAGGGTAGTGGGATTTTCATCCGCGAAAGATTGCCAGACGACATAAGCGCCACCTGCACCGTCATTGGCCAGGTAAGGAATAGTATACAGGGCGCCGTAAATCATCACATCCCCGGTATCAGCCTGCACCGGTGCGGGCCACAAACTGTTCCCGTCAAGGTCAAATTTCTCCAGGAAGACATGGATATAATGGTTCTGACCTGGTAGGGTATCCGGATATTGATCCTTAGCAAGGTAAGATAAGATAAGATTTTCATCTTCAGTGATCAGCATCCGGCCAAAATAGAGGGCCATCTGGTCCATGGTTATGGTATTGTCCCATTGCAGTTCACCTTCCTTATTGATTTTTTTCAAATTTAAGGTTGATGCCTGTTGGGTGTCAAGCGGATACATATTGTTCAGAAACAGGAACTCGTTGTTCGGAGCCGTGATCACCTGCGGGGTAAAGTTTTCATCATTGCCGTCAGTCAGCCTGATCCCGTCGGGGCCCCACTTCATTTGTCCATCCGGACTGATCCGGTAAGCAAAAGCATTGCCATAACCATCCCGCTGATCCTGGGTGACCAGTACTGCACTTCCTTCCTGGTCTACAACAAGGCCGTAATCCGAAACCCAGGAGAATGTTTCATGGTTGCTTACCAGTAACCCGGGTTCAGGCCATTGTTTTACTCCATGTTTATTAAAATATTGAAGATAAACATCGAAATTCAAATCGCCAATGGCCGAGTACCAGGAAATGTAACTATTACCCTGAGGATCAGCTGCAATATGCGGTACGACAATCATACCGGCCGTATCCCTGACTTTAAGGTTTTCATAAGGATCATCTGACCATTGAGCCATGGTCAAACCCGGGGAAAGAATTCCTCCCAGGATCAATGAGAAAAGAAATAATAAATTTTTCATTTTTCAATCTATTAGAATATCGATCTTAATTATTAATAATCAATTTATAAGAAACAACTGAATGATCAGAATATAACCGGATCAAATAGGTACCTGATTGAAATGACAAGGTGTTGATATCCATTTCATAATCACCTGAATCCAAATCTAAATCAATAAGATTACTGATGATATTACCCTGGATATCACATATCTCCGCTTTTATATGGGCATCCCTGGTCAGGCTGAAAGTTAAAGTCGTATGATCCAGGCAAGGATTAGGATAACAACGGAGTATTTCTATATCGGAGGCTATTTTGACAGGCTCAGCGATACCCAGGAAATACTGGTTTTCATCCACATCTTCCAATTCATTGTTATCATTGATCTTGAAACTTCTCAGCACAAGGTTCATGTAGGGATCACCGAAGAAGATACCGTTTTGTACGGTATGGGAAGTGTTAGCCGCGCATACCGGGTACTCCTGGCATAGCACGATCAGTGTATCCGATCCGGCGAATGCGAGGTTAAGTTCGGATACCTGCATAGCTGTGTCACAAACAAACGAATTGGCAGGAATATGGAACCAGGGCGCTGACAAATCATTCAGGTCACCCTGGAAAATATCCACCTGGCTGATTTTTTCATTATCGTTCTTTTTTGTCAGCAACTCCCTTTTCAGAGCCAGCGAAACCTTGCCATTGCTCTGGACTGCCAGCGAGGGTAGCTGAATATGCATGGAAGAATCCGCGTAGACATCCAGGGTTTCACCAGTGCTGAAATGACCGGTGTTCCAGGGTACAAGCCGCGCTATTTCATGATGACCGTTTACAGGATCCTCGATAAAGACCGTATAAACCATCGCCCCTATTCCCTCATTGATTTCCAGATCAAGGTAGTTGCACCTCACATCGCCCGGTTTGGAAATTTCCTGGGGCGAACTCCATTGATTGCCATCGAAAATAGATGCCATGATCGTGCTGTATTCCAACGAATTACGGGTGGTGTTTTTCCAGGCCATTACCGCTTTGCCATCGCCGGCGCCCGTTAACTCAATCCGTGATTCTATCCCTTCTCCTGAAAAAACGACCCCTTTGACTGTCGGTATCCAGTTCGTGCCCTGCCTGTCGATGAAGGCATACCAGATATCAGCCTGTGGAATTTCAGGATGAACGACCTGCCAGGTCACGAGCCCGCGATCCTGTGAAAGCATGACAACCTGCGGATTGCCTTCAGCCCTTCCCGAAGTGAAGGTCAGAACATCATCATCGAGGATACCACTCTGGATCACGCTGTCAGATTCCGTATCATATACTGAATAATAAATATCCTGCGAGCGGGAGAATTCTTCCAGGTAATTTTCATTACCCGTTGCCGCAAAACTTAAATTATCATGCCTTGACTGGCTCCAGACCAGAATGGAAATCCCCTCCTGGTTATTATCGGAAACCGGGTGGTTCGGAGCGTTGAAATTATCGGCCATGGTCCTGAGATCGGAAAACTTCTGGGTGGAAAGGTCAAGAAAACGGTTGTGCAAAATTCTTTTGCCAATATCATCACCTCTTTCGAGCCAATTGAAGTTCAGCGTGTTATCTGCTGCTACCAGAGAGCTTTGAGGTTTTGCCATTGGAATGGCAGAATATCCGCTAACCGGCCTGAAATTAGTAACCAGTCCGTTTTCCGCAGCCAAACCGGTTGGAAGCTCAAAAGCAGGAATTAACTTTTTCCCTGGCGGGAAAACATTATCCAGGTCATCATCCCAGAAGTTATGGGTATAGATCATCTTTGGCCCCCATATGGTCATTTCATACCAACCCCAGAAAACATCCACGTAAAAACGGCAATAAGCTTCGAATTTTAAAGCTTTCAAAGGGGCTTTCTGAAAGGATGGGATGGTTTTGTAAGAATGGCCGAAGCCCATGACGATCCGGCTGTCGAAGCCGAAGTTTCCACTTACGATCCCTTCAAAAACTTCCATTCCGATACTGAATTCGACACCCAGCGAACCGGCATAAAAATGATAGGAAGCGCTGTTGTGATAAGCTTCCGTGTGGTCCGGATCGGCATCCACTTCTAGGTTTCCGGTAGAACCCCATTGCCCCGTGGTGGTGTCGATCATCAGCCTTACCCTGGAGGAATACTGGAAGCTGCCGGTGTAGCACAAACTGAATGAAGGCTTCACAATAACGCTTTCAGGATCAGCCGTTTCAACGAATTCGACGAGATCTTTGATCTTGGTCACCAGGCCTTCAAACTTTTGAAATCCGGAACTCAGGCTTCCACCTATGGAAAAATTCTGCGAAGCGATCAGGTTATCATACTGGTCTAATTCATAAGAGTTATTCTGGCTGTAGTTAAATCCTACGGTAAGCGTTTCAAAGTTGCCGGCGCCCAGGTTCACATATTTCTGAAAGAAGTCGGGAGGCTGATCCAGAACCAGCTTTGAAGCGCCTTTAAGATATTTCAGGTATGCTTTGGCGCCTGGTGTTTCAAGGCTTGCCGAAGAGCCGCCGATCAGCGGGACCTGTTCCGGAACATCGAAATCTGCAGAATTATTGATGATGTTGTTATTTTCAAAAGGGGTTGTGATCTGGAAGGTTACACTGTCGGCATATTCCTGGATTGATGAGAACGCACTGTCGGGCAGGAAATTGAACCATGAAGGCCTGCTCTTGTTGATAGGGATTTTATAGGGACCTGCCTGTAAGGCAAGGAACTGGCTGGCTCCCAAATAATAAGAGACAGTCATTGTCGTCTGCGGAGGGGGAAATAATGACATATCCTGCCCGATTGTCCAGGTTGTGTTATTTACTTTTGTTCCAATGGCTGTAGCGATTTTTACACCTGCAGGATCGAAGAAATCAGCAGTGATTTTTGTCAGGTCATTATACTCACCAGTGGCAATGGTGAAAGTATTCGGTTGTTTCATGGTTCCGGGAGCAACCGCCTGGGTGAATGGCCCGAAATTCCCGGTGATTTTCGGAGCTAACATAGGCCTGATCAGGATCGGGACCGGGAAACTGCCGGCAATAATGCTTTGCGTGCTGGTTTTATAGCCAATCTGGACATCCAGATAGCTTCCCTGAGGCGCATCGCCCATGTCCACAGAAAACATCAGGTTATTGCCATTGGTGGTCCAGGTTATTTCACCCTGGCTGATGACACGGTGGTCCGGTGACATAAATACACATCTTACTAAATTTGAAGTCCATCCCGGATTTCCCTGGCCGGTATAATCGGTAGAAAACTTAAACCAGTTATTTAAGATGACCCCTTCATTAAAATACCCCATTCCATTCACGAGAGAATAGGAAAAGCTATGACCCGGTAGTGGATCCAGGATACTATAAATACCTAACGGATAAATAACACCTGATTCCCCTCCTCCGGGATAATATACTTTTGCATAGAAAGTATAAAGCCCCGGGGCTTTGTCGATCATGTTGTGATGCCAGATCACATCGGTGATCTTGCTTGTTTTGGTCCAATTCGGGGCCGTGCCCATGAGCGTACCGGTATTATTGCCCTGGGAATCGTGGATGGTAGTGCCTCCCCCTTCATCGAGCCGGTAGAGCAACGAACCTCTGTGTGCGCCGTTCAGCAGGGCCGGATCTGAAGGCCTGTTGTCTTCACCATCCTTGCCTGGTGTCCATATGCTGATATAAGCCAGTGATCCCTGGAAATATTCGGCATATCCGGCTGGAGTACCCGTCTGATGATGCCTTCCGATCACCCAATATCCAAGATAAACCATATCTTCACTTAATGAATTCTCGTCAACATCACAGCCGTCAACAGCGAGGGAAGCCCCGGCACCTGAACTCATATTGACGGTCACGCAATGCCAGAAACCATCATTGTATCTGTTGGCAGCAAACAACGTGTCGGAACCGGTGCCCCAATCATACCAGAAATACAGGGAACCATCCTTTCGCATCACGAGCTTGCGGTCAAGTTCTGAATCCGGATTCCCGTCCGGGCTGTCACAAAAACCTATCAGCAATCCCCCTGCTGTGGTCGTGGTCTTAAACCATAGCGATATTTCGTAGGTCGTTGGTGCGCCAAGCTGATTGGACGTTTTAATGTAATTATCTGTTCCGTTCAGGTTTAGGCTGAACTGATAAGGAACGCTGTTCAGGGTAAAAACATCGGCATTGTAGGTATTATTACCCGATTTCAGCCCCAGCTCCACTTTCAACGTGTTTTCAGGCAACCCGTTAACCAGGATGGAATTATACAAACCGCCAACGTCGGTGTCGCTTTGATAATAAGCACCCCAGTTGCACATTGGCGTGGCAGTGGGGACCGGCGCCTCGATATGGACATTATAACCGGTAAGCTGCCCACCCGCCTGACAGCCGGGGATGAGTTCCCCGGCTACCAGCTTCTTAACATTGTAGGGGAGAGAGGTGGGGTCAAAGGTCCATTCTACCTGGTGATTTTGGGTTTTTTGTTTTTCGGAAGAAATCAGGACCTGGTCTTCATCATATAATGACAGGCTTATGGAATCAGTGGCTGCATTGCTCGATGTCACGGTGATCGTATTAGATACTGTAAAGAGATCGGTATCTTCAGGGATGAAAACAGCACCGTTTTTCAATATACCGGAGTTATTATTATAACTTTCATCCGAGATATAATCCAGCCGGTTCCTTTCATCGTCAAAATCCCAGTATCCCACAAGATGGGGATCCAGGATATGTGTTTTATTCATGTTATCAACTATCTGCGGCATGGTCCTGTAAGTATCCCAGATTCGTAATTCATCGATTGCCCGGACAAAAGTGTAATCTGGCGTCTTATCTTTGGATTGGCCGTTACATCCGCCAATAATAAGCGGTTTGGTTTTAAGATAGTTATTGATGTTATAAGTATTGATGATATGTTGAAAGTTTACGCCATTCATCCACGCACCGTAAAGTATCCCATCAAAGTAAAAAACGAAATTGGTATCCGGTTCTCCGTTCGTCATCACAAAATGGTGCCAGCCCTTACTACCGAGCATCGGCCCCCAGAGATCCATATAGGCGATTTCAAGGGATTCCCCTCCAATGAGCGACGACGCCCGGATGGCCGCCGATTCTCCTTCATCGTTAAAAATGGATAATTCGAATACCGAATCCACTCGCATGAACGTCATGCCTTGATTCTGGTGTGCTGCCAGGTTTACCCCATCGATGTATATCCACGCTTCGATAGCGAAAGAATTGTAATTCACTATATTAATGCTGTACGGCCCCTGGTAGTAGTAAGGCGGCTCGGTATTTTTTACCCCGGGGCCATTGGTGATCATGGCGTATTTAACACTGTCGAATTGCAGGGCCTGCCCACCGGAAGGTTTGTGAATGAAGGTCTGAATGGAATCGTTAAGGGTCACCCCGTCGGTCATTGATGTTAAAGCCGGTTTTTGGATGACAACTGATAAGGGTTTGCTATATAGCAGGCCCTGGTCAGGCCCGCCGTTACATTTTACAACAGCATTCAGTTCCATGGTGTTGAGGGGTAGATTTGTCATAAGTATATTATTCCAATCAGCCGAATCCAGAAACTGCCCTTGTGGAGCAGTCACTGTATATGATTGTACTATGCCCGAATCACTTTTAATGATACTGAAGTCTACTTCCTGAGTCCTGGGTGGTAAATTCGATATTTTGAAAGAATTATACTGATTGGCAACCGGGTTCCAGCCGTTCACCAGGGTATAATCATTGGTGATAAACGGCCCCCAGCCTGCGCTGGCAACAAGGCTGATCGTATCAGGATATACAACGAACGGAAAATAGTAGTTGGCAATACTATCGGTCTGGTAGGTGATAGCTACGTGAAACTGAGGGGATAAGGGCAGATCATAATAATCCAGCCAATCAACCCAGGTGCTGATAGCCATATCGGTTCCCGTTTGAGTTTCGCTTTCCCCGACCTGGACCCCGTCAACATCAATGAACCGGTATACCACTTTTGAAGTGTGCAGTGGTAAATCCGTCAGTCTGGCGGAGAATGTATGGTGCGTACCGGCAATATAGGGGCCGAACCCGGGATCAGGTTCTACCGTGATCTGAGGTAAATAACCTGCAGTGTCGGCAGGCTGGCAATAATTTACTCCACTTAAAATCAAAAAGAGAGAAAGAAGAATAATGTTGGTTAATCCTTTTTTAAAAGCTGTTTTCTTTTTCATTTTTATCCGGAATTAGTTTTAAAAACTTTTTAAGCGCAGATTTCTTTCTTTTGACTTGCTTAATCAATTTCTCAATTTCATCTTCGACTTCAGCCTGTCCGGTTTTTTTTTCTTCTTTATTCCTTTTCATATTCAGGGTTTAAGAATTGTTTTTACTGTGTTTTGCCGGGGAGGATATCCTGGGAGATGTTTATGCCGCATTGGTTTAACTCACTGCTATTAAGAAACGAATGTACGACACCGGAAAAGGATAAGTCAAATAATCCGCTACGACATTACTACGACAAGGTGAATTTTTTAGGAAGGAATGAAACTCCCTGACGAATTTTCAGTCGGTCTTTATTTTGCCAGAACCTCCTGAACCGCTTAAAATATTTCCTCTTTTTTATTAGTATTAGGCTTCAGATTTATTTAAATTTATGGAATCAATTCGATAAACACACTGATTTTGGGTGTGTTAATGCCCTTTTCTGTTCTTCTAAAAATTGAATATAACAGCACCAGTGCTGTTTAAAATCTTCAGGCGGCTTAGTCCAACTCGATTTTACCTGCAATTTCTTATCGAATTTTGTTCGATGTTTATTTTATTGCTATCTTGCAGATAAGATCCTATATAGTTATCGTTCATTGGAAGAAAAAGTAAAAGAAATAAATCATAAACACAAAAATGACATGAAAAATCTGCTATTCATTTTACTCGCAAACCTACTGGTAATCAACATTGCCTTTGCGCAGGGAGTATCGGTCAATACCACTGGCGCTGCTGCCGATACATCGGCCATGCTTGATGTTAGCAGCTTTACAAAAGGTGTGCTTGTGCCACGCATGACCGCTGCACAGAAAAACGCCCTTTACCAACCTGCCATCGGTTTGCTTATCTTTCAAACTGATTCCACTGCCGGTTTTCGTTACTACAACGGGAGCAAATGGGTGCAGATTATCAATTCTGCCACTGCCGCTGCGGGCAGCAATAAGCAGATTTTGTATAATGATAATGGCGTAACCACAGGCGCAACAGATGTATATTATGACAATGCGAATCCGGGGCTTGGTGTAGGAACGCCTATTCCCATTGGATTGCTTGATGTGGCTGGTGAAAATGCCGAAATTCTAAACCCCTGGGCTTCATGTATGGCTGATGAACAAATTATTATGGTCAATGGCCCCGGACCGGTGGGTGCGTCATTTGCTTATTATAAATCTACTGTCTTGTGGACCAAACTCAATGTCAATTTTTATAATTGGGGTACTTCTGCCCGCCTCGAAATATACCAGGGGGGATTGAACATTCCTATTGGCGACCTATTATATTCGCAGGACAATATCGATCCTTCTTCCATTATCACCTTTACCACGCCATTACGCCTTGAAAACGGGGAGCATTACACTTTTCTGATTTATTTCAATGGTATCAATATGACCTATTATGCGTCACTTTCTGATGGTTATACCTATACGGAGGAATATGGTCACACTGATCGTGACCTGGACTATGATATCTATACCAAATCATTTACTCCATATCTCAGCGTCAGCGCCAGTGGTGATGTTGGAATAGGTACCACTGCACCCGCTGCCAAACTCGATGTGAATGGAGTTACAAAAACCACAGGCTTACAATTAACTTCAGGCGCCGATGCCGGGCTGATCCTTCAATCAGATGTAGATGGCAATGCAGGCTGGGTGCTGCCCACCACAATAAATACCGGCGATTGGACAAGGAATGGTTCTCTGCTTTACTCCTATAATACCACTGATCTTATTGGAATTGGCTTAACAGATCCTGTAAATAAACTTGATGTGGAAGGCGGAGCAGTAGTGGGAGCAACGTATTCAGGTACCAATACTGCGCCAACAAATGGTTTGCTTGTGGAAGGTAATGTTGGAATAGGTGTAACCTCACCAGGAATGTTACTTGATGTGAATAACAGGATAAGGCTCAGACAAAACGGAACCAACACAGCAGGAATATGGCTTTATCAGAATACCCCCGCCATTGATAAAGTATTTATAGGTATGAACAATGATACTACTGTAGGATTTTGGGGCGATGGAGGCGCTGGCTGGAATTTTAATATGAATACCCGTACGGGCAATGTTGGCATTGGAACAAGTATTCCAAAAAACAAACTCGACATCGAAGGACCTACAGTCATCGGAACTAATTATTCGGGCACCATTACCGCCCCAACGAATGGCTTGCTGGTAGAAGGGACCGTGGGTATCGGAACCAATGCACCAAGTTCAAGCGCCGCACTTGATGTGAGCAGCACCACCAAAGGATTTTTGCCTCCACGAATGACAAATGCTCAAATACTTGCCATAACACCTGTGGCAGGTTTGATCATTTATAATACCACCAATAATGTTCCAATTTATTACAATGGAACAGAATGGGTAAAGATGGACGGAACTTCATTTTTATATATCAGTAAGCCTTACCAGGGTGGAATCATTGCATATATTGATGGTACAGGTCTTCACGGATTGATAGCTGCTCCAGGCGATCAAAGCAGCGGGATTCAATGGTATAATGGAACTGATATTTTATGCGGAACCAATGTCGCTTATGGAACAGGGCAGGCCAATACAACAGAAATAGTAGCTGACCAGGGAGCCGGCAGTTATGCTGCGCAAATATGCAATGATTTAGTGCTTGGCGGGTATTCCGACTGGTATCTGCCAAGCAAGGATGAGCTATATTTATTAACCCAGGCGCAAACAGAGATAGGATTATCAGAAAATAATCGGTATTGGTCTTCTTCTGAAGTGAGCTACAATGGAGTTTGGATTTATTGGGGTGAGGGTACTTCCGACCAGTATAACAAACATACGACCATACCAAATGTCAGAGCAGTCAGATCATTTTAATTATTGAAGCAATAATAAGAGAGGTCTCTTGGGTATCTCTACCCCTAAGATGGGTTGCTGACTTCCCGGTAAACCACCCTCTGGAAAATTTTCACCCACTTGTCGTTGGCTCCTGAAATTTTATTTGTATTTTTAAACTTTTTCAACAGCTTCCAACAAGTGTGCGCTGCATGCTTCCCGATAAATCGGGACAAGCTATGCAGGGCACACACAACCGCGCAGCGCCCAGTCCGGACAAGAGATATACGATTGTCGATTGTCGATGGCCGATGGTCGAATGAAAAAATCGAAAATCGAAAATCGAAAATCGAAAATCGAAAATCGAAAATCGACAATCCGCTCCGGGCGCTGCGTTAAGCGTTATTCTTAATACTAAAAACGCTGCTCACATAAAATCCTGATATGAAATTAGAAGATTTAGGATATAATGATAAACTGGAAGAGTTAAGGATTGAGAATAATCTTAAAGACTTTGAAATAGGAAGAGTCATTTCGGAGCATAAAGAAAGATATATTGTCAAGACAGAAAAGGGAGATTTTGAAGCCGAGATAACAGGGAATATGCGATTTTCGGCAAATAAACGTGATGATTTTCCCGCAGTGGGCGATTGGGTTGCATTGACAATTTATAATTCTGATTCTTCGATTATTCATAAAATACTTCCACGATTCTCAATTATTTCAAGACAGGCTGTTGGTCAATTTGGAGAAATTCAAATTATCGCAACAAATATTGATTATGCACTTTTAGTTCAAGCTGTTGACAGAGATTTTAATATCAACCGACTTGAAAGATACCTGACTATTTGTTATTCATCTAAAGTAAGTCCGATTATTTTACTAACGAAAACAGATTTAATAAATGAACAAGCAAAAGCTGAGATTATCGAAAGTATAAATCAACGAACAAAAAATATTCCAGTTTTTGCAATTAGCAATGAAACACAAGATGGATATGAAGCATTAAAAATGATAATAGATAAGGGTAAGACATTTTGTATGCTTGGTTCTTCTGGAGTTGGAAAATCTACTTTGTTGAATAATCTCTCTGGAAGAACTATAATGAGAACAGATTCAATCAGTCAAAGTACCAGCAAAGGCAGACACATTACAAGTCATAGGGAATTAATTGTATTGGAAAATGGTGGAATACTTGTGGATAATCCTGGAATGAGAGAAGTTGGAATTATTGATTCAGCCAACGGATTGGAAACTACATTTGAAAAAATTTTTAGCCTTACACAAAATTGTAAATTCAAAGATTGTACCCATACAAACGAGATAGGGTGTGCGGTTCTTGAAGCTGTTGAAAAAGGTGAATTAGACAAAAGTTCTTATGGAAATTTTCTAAAAATAGAAAGAGAGAAATCCCATTTTGAATCATCGGTTGTTAAAAGACGAAAAAAGGATAAGGATTTTGGGAAAATGGTAAAAAACTATAAAAAAAGACATGAATAAAAATAAGTACTGAGCACAATCGAGCAAACGGCCCCGCCAATAGAACAGGACGGCGTATGCCGCTTTCGGGAATCTCAGCCATTTGCGGATCAGTCCATCGTTGTTCTGTGAAACTTCTGCAGGTTTCTGTTCGCAACTCGTGTTCCACAACAACTATGGTTTCTGCTGACTTCTCCCGCAATGCTTTCTGCACCTCCGGAGATCTCCCCAGGTAAGAGCATCTTCCTTCCTCCGATTCCTGGGTCTAAGGGACTTTCACCCATCGGCCACCAAAGGCTTGCCGACGGCGAGGCCTCTGGAAAATTTGCGCCCGTTTGTTATTGGCTCCTGAAATTTAATTTGTCTTTTTAAACTTTTTTCACAGCTTCCAAAAAGTGTGCGCTGCATGCTTCCCGGTTACCGGGACAAGCTATGCAGGGCACACACAAAAGATCCCTCGCTGCGCTTCGGGATGACGTTTCAGGGGGGGATAAAGCGGCGCGGCACACCTCAATATATTGACATCGGAGTGCCGCGCCGCCCTTAATTTTCGCTCTTTTGGCGTCATCCCGAGTTTATAGACTTTTACAAACTCCACAATGTGCGATGACAAGAAAAATCGAATAAGTAGCGAATTAACTATCTTCTCATCGGTAAACTCGCGATAATAAATGCGCTAAATCAAACAGATTCCTCGCTTCGCTTCGGAATGACGGCAAAGGCCTTTAATTAAAGAGAGCGTGATGTTGCGCTGCCGGTCGGCAGCGCAACATCACGCTCATAATAATAAAAAATACCGTCATTCCGACGACCCCGACGAAGGAGGGGGAGGAGGAACCTCTATCGAACAGAACAAAGCTATACATAGGAATTAGCAATAAATGCATCAGATAATCAACTACATAGCTAACTTGTCATTGGTAGCGCAGCGAGGGATCTGTTTGCAATATGTTTCGCAAATTCATATCTTTACACTCCCGCGCCGCCCACCTGCCCGGCCAAATTAACCCGGCCCAGGGCGCTGCGCTCGAACGTTAGGGCAAAGGCGGAAGGAACACTATACTACCTTCATTTTTGTTTAGAAAGAATAATAAAGAACCAGCCTTAAAACAATGCTATGGAAATTAGTCATTCTGAGATTTTAAGAAGTTGAGAATTTTCAACGAAATATAGATACAGTTCACCCATTCTGAAAATAGTTTTTTTAGACACAAGTTAACGAGATTGGAACGGCCAGAAAAACTAATATGTGCATCAGTATTCTTAAACTCTTTTCATACATTTGTTAATCACAAAGTCATAAAATCTAAGAATAAAAGAACAAATCACTTAAATATCCAGAGAAAATCTCATGTTATTAACCGACAATAAAATTGACTTATGAAAAAACTTTCCTTATTTATTGCAATGCTTCTGCTTTTTAGCTGCGCAACGTTTGCACAGGTTGGGATCAATTCCGACAACAGCGCTCCAGATTCTTCGGCAGGGTTGGATGTCAATTTCAATAACAAAGGATTTCTCCCGCCTCGGATGTCAACAACCCAAATAAATGCCATCGCTACCCCTGCAGAAGGTCTGATGGTTTACAACATCTCTATTCATAGTCCAGTCTATTATGACGGTACTGGCTGGAAAAGGACAGACGGACAATTTTATATTGGGGCAAGCTATGGTGGCGGTATTATATTCTATCTTGATGGCACAGGGCAGCATGGGCTTATTTCCGCCACCAGCGACCAAAGCACTGTCGCGCAATGGGGCTGTGTCAGTACCTCAATTCCAGGCACATCCTCATTCATCGGCACGGGACAAGCCAATACCACGGCTATTGTAACCCATTGCGGCACGTTAGGTATCGCAGCCCAAATTTGTGATGCTCTTGTATTGAACGGTTACAGCGATTGGTTTTTACCTTCAAAAGACGAACTGAACCAAATGTACGTGCAAAAAACTATAATTGGTGGTTTTGCTGATAATCCCTTTTGGAGTTCCTCTGAGTACGATAACTACTGGGCGTGGTACCAGTACTTCGATTATGGCTCCAACGACTACTACTGGAAGGACGCCACCTTCCATGTGCGAGCTGTTCGGGCTTTTTAACAATTTATCCATTTAAACATTTAATAATTACCGCATAGCGGTCGAAGTATTTTAAGAGACAATGGCATTATACTACGATTTACCCGTTTATAGAGACACTTATAAATTGATCTTAAAAATATTCGAGAATACGCAACATTTCTCGAACGAGAATAAATATACACTTGGTCAGGATAAGATAAGAATATCCCGCCCTCGCCCCAATCGAGCAAACGGCCCCGCCAATAGAACAGGACGGCGTATGCCGCTTTCGGGAATCTCAGCCATTTGCGGATCAGTCCATCGTTGTTCTGTGAAACTTCTGCAGGTTTCTGTTCGCAACTCGTGTTCTATAACAACTATGGTTTCTGCTGACTTCTCCCGCAATACTTTCTGCACCTCCGGAGATCTCCCCAGGTAAGAGCATCTTCCTTCCTCCGATTCCTGGGTCTAAGGGACTTTCACCCATCGGCCACCAAAGGCTTGCCGACGGCGAGGCCTCACGAAAATTTGCGCCCGTTTGTTATTGGCTCCTGAAATTTAATTTGTCTTTTTAAACTTTTTTCACAGCTTCCAAAAAGTGTGCGCTGCATGCTTCCCGGTTACCGGGACAAGCTATGTAGGGCACACACAAAAGATCCCTCGCTGCGCTTCGGGATGACGTTTCAGGGGGGGATAAAGCGGCGCGGCACACCTCAATATATTGACATCGGAGTGCCGCGCCGCCCTTAA
>Ga0247841_10007510_pt1 | contig 16173 bp, 15 predicted proteins | sample LaCruzMarch2015__2_FD_192410 | JGI IMG/M metagenome (GOLD analysis project Ga0247841, IMG submission 192410) | Freshwater microbial communities from meromictic Lake La Cruz, Castile-La Mancha, Spain - LaCruzMarch2015_18m | ecosystem: Environmental > Aquatic > Freshwater > Lake | place: Spain... | reverse complement strand
GATGTTGCTGGATGAGCCTTTTGGCGGATTGAATCCCGCAGAAACCGAGCTTGTGGCCAGGTCAATCAAGCGGCTGCACAAAGGCGGCCGTTTCGGCAGGCTGCACAGCGAAGGGCCGGCCATGCTTATCATAGAACACAAGCTCCCTGAGCTAATGAAAATTGTGGACCGGGTGATCGTGATTAACTTCGGTGAAGTTCTCGCCCAGGGCACGCCCGAGGAGATATCCAAAGATAAAAGGGTGATCGAAGCCTATACTGGCAAGGAGGTGCTGATTGCTTGAGGTAAATAACATTACTGTCCGCTATGACACCGCCATGGTGTTAGACGAAGCCAGCTTGAAAGTTGAGAAAGGTGAACTGGTCGGACTGGTCGGCCCTAACGGCGCCGGTAAGACCACACTGCTTAGATCAATTGTCGGACTGATAAATTGGGAAAAAGAAGTCCTCAAAGGTACCAGGGACGAAGATATAACATTTACCGGGACTGTAGAATTCGAAGGTGAACGGATTGAGAAACTGTCGGCCTCTGACATCGCTAAAAGGGGCTTGTTACTTTGCCCCGAGCGGGGCAGGCCCTTTGTGGAAATGACAGTCAAAGATAACCTGCTGGCAGGCGCTTACCTGTGTAAGGATAAAAAAGAAGTGAGCGGCAGCATAGATAAGGTGTATGAGCTATTCCCCAGATTGAAAGAGAGGCAGAATCAGGTATCGGGGACACTTTCCGGCGGTGAAAGGCAGATGTTGGCCATTGGCAGATCGTTAATGCGCCAGCCCAAATTCATGCTCGTTGATGAACCTTCAAGCGGTCTCGCTCCCAGGCTCAAAGAGGACTTATTTATACGCGTTGAAAAGATTTACCGTGATCTGGGAGTTACCCTACTCCTCGCCGAGCAGGACGTCAGTTTTACCTTTGCCCTTTCGGTGAGGAACTATATAATGTCCAGAGGGCATGTAATCGCCCAGGGGACGGCCAAAGAGTTGCTGAAAGACGAAACGCTGAGAAAGACCTATCTCGGTTTGTGAATTGGTTTATTGGCAATTGATATCTGACCCTTAATACAGGGAGGCCCCGCAGGCTCTGCAGGTACGGCGCCATGAAGCATTTGACAGTTTGCAGCGCGGGCACTGGCGTTCCAATTTATCCCTGATCCATACTGCCACACCCTCCGGCATGAAGAGAAGAATGGCAATTACCATCGCTGAAAAAATCAGGAACCTCAGATCTGAAAACATCATCTCAGATCCCGGCCACACGGGCACATTAAACTGCCGTAAAAGCTCCATTACGGGATACAGGACATAGACACCTACCACCGCCCCGTAAATACTGACAATGCCTCCGAAAACCGTCCATATAATTACCTGGAACGATAATGTCATGTCCAGCGTCGCAGGGCCGGCTATCTTCAAAAAGTGAGCATATATTCCACCGGCCAACCCGGCAAAAAAACCGCCTACGATAAAAGCAAACAGCTTGTACCTTATTGTGTTTATCCCCGTGGCGCGGGCCGCGATCTCGTCCTCGCGTATGGCATGCAGTATGATACCCGTCCGCACCATGCCGCTCTTGGAATCGGTGAGTTTCCACATGATGAACACCGACGCCAGCATCACAATCAATGTAATGTAGTAGTCGGACATCCTGGAGCCCGATAGGGCCGGCAGGCCCGAGATGCCGTGCTCACCGCCGGTTACATCCGGGAAAGCCTTGATGATGCCCAGCAGTATAAGCGGCATCGCCAGTGTGACCAGGGATAAATACGGCCCCCTCAGCCTGAGCGCCGGTAAACACATCACCACTCCCGCTAAAGTAGCTGCTACAGCCCCCAGGGGTATCGTCGCCCATGGCTGCAGCCCCAGGTATTTATTCAACAGCGCCGCCGTATATGCTGCTACGCCAAAGAAAAATGCGTGGCCGAAACTTACCTGGCCTGTATATCCTGATACAAAGTCCCAGCTCACGGCAAATATAACGAAAATGTTGACCAGGATAAGAACAAACAGGATGTAATACTCCTGCGTGATAAGCGGAATGAAAAATAAGAGTATAAAGAATATCAGGGCTATCAACCTGCCGGGGATTGCCAGTATCTCACCCTGGATATCCTTAAACAGCCGCCTTAGCACCTACAGTCTCTCCTCTTCGAAGACTATGCCGTACAGTCCCTCGGGCCTGACCACCAGTATTATCACCATGACCAGCAGGGCGATGGCGCCCCTCAGGAATGAGCCGCCCGGAAGGTAGAATACAACGGCTACCTCGACTAACCCGATGATGAAAGCCGCGATCAGGCTTCCTTTTATGCTGCCCAGGCCGCCCAGTACAACGATCGCCATGATCATCACCAGCGGGGACATCCACATATAGGGGTAGACAACCCAGAGCGGCGCTACCACGATGCCGGCTATGGCGGCCAGCGCTGCGGCTATGCCCATAGCTACCAGCAGTATATTGGAAACGTTAATCCCCATAAGGTTGGCAATTTCTGCGTCCTGGGCTGTGGCCCGTATGGCAATGCCCAATTTGGTCTTTGCCAGCAGCAGCCACATGCCGAGCAGGACCACCGCCACCACCGCTATCGTCAATAAGTGCTGGTACATAACCTTAACAGCGAATATTTCAACATAGCCAGGGATAAGAGTGGGCGCCTCACGGAAATGCGCGCCGAAAGCCAGTATCATGGATTCCTGGAAGATTGTGGCCAGAGCAAGCGTTACCAGCATCACAGTAACTCCATGCTCCCGTATTCTGTCGATAAACAGCTTGTAGCTCACCAGCCCGATAATTACGGTGGCCATTAGTGATATCAGGATCGCTGTGAATACATCCAGGCCCAGCCTGTAGGTGGTGTAAAACATACCGTAGGCAGCCAGCATCAGGAACGAAGTGTGGGCTAAATTTACCATGCGGGCCACGCCGAAGATCAGGGAAAAGCCTACAGCCAGAAGAGCATACACTCCCCCTGTCACCAGAGCCTGAACAACAAATGCCTGAAACATCGCTTAGTATCGCTTAATTAATTTGGGCTATTGAAAAGAGAACCAACTAAAATTTACTAATTATATATTATTTTTTTGTTTTTGCAACCATGCTCACCGGCACCCTTGACTCTCGGTCTCTACCTCGCAATATATAAGTTTCCCCATGTCTTTCGTGCGCATACCTGCAACGGGCCCGGACAGCCGCTTCACGCAACTGTCCAGGCCCGCCAGCTAAAGCGCTGAGTTTCTTGGCTATTGACTATTTAACCTTGAACTTCTCGATTACCGCGGGTGGTATCATGTAAGGGACAATTCCCGGATAGTCGATGGTTTCAAATCCGCCTGACCCAATCCCTTTCGCCGGCCAGACGCCCTTCAACACCCCATTCTGCCACTGGGTGCCTAAACCGGTGGTTAATCCGGGACCGTACATAATATCGTGTGGACATGCCGGAGCCTTGGTATCCGGGCCTACCGGATAATACTTTATCAAACCGGCGGTTGATATGAATTCCACTTTCTCAATCAGGGGTACGAGTACCTCTGGATCAAGGCTCTGCGCCTTTTCAATTATTCCTTTCACCATAAGTATGGCATCGTAGCTGGCTGCCGTATATGAGGGGAACTGCCCGAACTGCTTCTTGTATTTCGCAAAGAAGGGCAATGACTTTTCAGTTACTGCCACCCCGTCAGCATAGGTATTCAGCGTCATGACATAATTGCCTTTGCCGCCGGTGGCTTCCCAGTATCCCTCTTTCTGTGCTTCGACAACTATGCCCACGATAGCTGCCGGTATCTGCATTTCACCCGCCTGCTTGCCAAAGGTAACTCCCACCGGGCCGGAGAAGGTCGGGAAGATTATATGAGGATTTTTGGCGGCTATGGCGGTCAGCTCAGCGTTGACATCTGTGGCCGTATCCGACGGCCTCCATGTACCGACAACCTCCATCCCCATCTTGGGTATGTTGGCCTCGGCCGTTGTTACCATGGCATCGGCCCATGTCAGCTTCTCCGCAACTACAGCAACCCTCAGCTTTTCAGTCGCGGGTAGGTTCAGTTCCTTTTTCAATATGGTCGCTACCATGCTCAGCATCTTGAAGTCAGTGCTGACCAGGAAATACTCGTTATACGGTGTCACTTTAAAGAAGTACTTGTAGCGGTCGTAGTTTGTCTCGACCTTGGCCTGCAGAGCACGGGTGGCAGCGCCGCAGTTCATGAAGATCTTCTTGTAGTCCATGGCCACTTCCTGCATGGGTAAAACGCCCTCGGTCCTGAAGCCGCCGACTACGAAGTCTGGCTTATCCACCGTTATCAGCCGCTCCATGGCTGATGCCGCTTCGGTGGGGTTCAATATCTCATTGCTGTCTGCCTTAATCAGTTCGATTTGATATTTCTTTCCATTAAGGTCAACACCGCCGGCGGCATTGATTTCATCGCGTGCCAATACAGCCCCATTCCAGTGGTTTTCGCCTTCCATGAACTTCATCGGCCCGATGACACCGACTTTTATTACGTCCACTTTAGGCGCGGCGCAGGCCGGCAAAATCATAGCTACTAAGATAATACTGACAAAACAAATGAAGAAAAACCTTTTCATCCAAAAGACCTCCTAATACTCAATTCAGTTTATGATCGCCGTTGTCGAGCAGTCAATAACCGCTGACCGCTGCCCACATTCAATTAAGTCACTTTCCGAAAGCTACCACCTCCTGCGTCTTTAAGTTTTAATACTGCTTTTCTGTCACTAACCACGTATCCCTGCCTTGATTGAGATGCTATAAGAACCCCCGTACTGCAGCACTCGACACTTACAGCATTATACACTATCGGTCAACAAAAATGCACAGATTCACAGCCACGCATTAGAATTGACTTTAACTTGCCAGGGCATTACTATCATGTACCAAAGTTTTTAAATATCAGCTTATATTATGAACAAACCTTTATTCGGCACCAGCGGCGTCAGGGGTGTGGTTAACCAGGACCTTACTCCTGAATTATGCAGGAACGTGGGCAGGGCTCTCGGCACGTTGCTGCCCGCCGGCGCGGCGGTCTGCCTGGCGACCGACTCACGGCTCAGCCGTGAACTGATTAAATCCGCCGTAACAGAGGGGCTGACTGAGACAGGTATCAACGTGGCGCAACCCGGCATCCTGCCCACCCCTGCACTCGCCCTGCTGACCCGCGAGGTCGGCTTCGACGCCGGTGTGATGATTACCGCCTCTCATAACCCGCCGGAATTCAACGGGATAAAGCTATTCAACGGCGATGCCATCGGTTACAGCAGGGCCCAGGAGGAGCAGATCGAGCAGGTTTATTACAGCGACCAATTCAGGAAGGGGAAAGAGGGGACAATCGAGCATGTCCCCCTTATGAAAGACAAGTATTTCGCGTTTATCAGGGCGCTTACCGCAGGCTGGAACTTCAATTACGGCCTCAAATTAATGATTGATCCCGGCAACGGCGCTACCGCCGGCTTTGCCAGTGAACTTTTCCGGCAGCTCGGGTTCACCGTCATACCGGTCAACGATGTGCCCGACGGGCGCTTCCCGGGCCGTAGTCCGGAGCCCAAAGAGGATACTCTCCAGGAAACTATCAAGTTCCTGCTGCAGAAGAACGCCGATCTGGCCATCTGCTTCGATGGCGACGCTGACCGCGTGGTTTTCTGCGACCGGCAGGGCTTCATCGGCTTCAACGAGATGCTCGCCTTTATCTCAAGGATAGCCATGCAGGCGTCGGGCAAGCTGACTGTAGCTACCACTGTGGAGACAGGCATGCTGCTTGACCTCGCGGTCAGGGACCTGGGCGGCCGTGTCTTACGAGGCAGGGTGGGCGACGTCTACGCCGCCCATTTAGCCCGCGATAATGACGCTGCGCTGGGCGTTGAATCGGTAGGTGTCTATATCCTGCCGCAGGCCGGTTTCTACCCCGACAGCATCTTCGCCGCTCTGACCCTGCTGGGTTCGATCAAGCAGGCTGCGGATATCAGGTCGTTCCTCAGCACTCTCCCGCCTTTGCATTTTTATAAAGACAAGCTGCCCTGCCCCAACGAAAATAAGGCGGCGGCTATGGAACTGGTCAATAAGCAAGCAATGTCACTGAAAGCCTCTCATCTGAACAATTTAGACGGGCTGCGTTTTGAATTCAGTGAAGGCTGGATGCTGATCCGTGCCAGCGGTACCGAGCCGGCCATACGTGTCCTGGCGGAATCGTCGAGCCAAACTTTCGCGCGCAGTTTGCTCAACCGGGGCATGGTTATAGTGCAGGAAGCAATTAAGGAGGCCGGATCATGAAGGTAGTATTCCTTTGCGGCGGCATCGGGAAAAGGATGTTCCCCATCACCGAGGATAAATTCCTGCTGGATTTCATGGGCAGCCCGCTGCTGGCGCACCAGGTTGAACTGGCCCGTCAGGCCGGCCTGGAGGATTTCGTCTTCATAGGTAATCCCGGCAACATCGGCCATGTGAAAGAGATTGCAGCTTCAATAAAGGGCGCCCAATTTCAATTCGTCCTGCAGCAGCAGCCGCTCGGCATCGCAGATGCACTGAAGTCCGCTGCGCCGCTCCTGGACAGCGCTGTTATCGTTGTGAACCCCAACGATGTTTTCGACGGCTCGGCCTATAGTATCTTATTAGACGCCTACAAAAAGCAGGCCGCTTCCTCATATATACTGGGCTTCCATGTTAAACAGTATTTCCCGGGCGGTTACCTGGCAGTGAATGAGCGTGATGAGCTGACCCGCATTGTGGAAAAACCTGAGCCGGGCACAGAACCCGGTGACCTTGTGAACATATTGCTCCACCTCCACACAGACATCCACAAGCTGTTTGAATACATCGATATCGTGCAGACCACACGGGACGACGTCTATGAATGCGCCCTGGACGGCATGGCGCGCCACGCCTATAAGATCCAGGTCGTCCGCTATGACGGTTTCTGGGCGCCCATTAAATTTCCCTGGCATATCTTTGATATTGTCAGGCATTTCCTGGACGGCAGCCGGCGCAATGTCCCGCCTTCAGCCACTATCTCCGGCAGCGCCACGATAGCGGGCAATGTAGTCATGGGGGAAAACGTCCGCGTCCTTGAGAACGCCGTGGTACGCGGACCGGTTTATATCGGGCCGAATGCCGTTATCGGCAATAATGCCCTGGTCAGGGAATACAGCCACATAGGGGCCGGCTGCGTGGTGGGCTTTTCCACCGAGATTAAAGGCTCTTACATCGGTGACGGCTGCTGGTTCCACTCGAGTTATATCGGCGACTCGATTATCGGCAATAACTGCTCTTTCGGGGCGGGCAGCGTAACAGCCAACTTCCGCTTCGATGAAAAGGAGATATCCGTAAAGTACGGCGGACAAAACGCGGGGACTGAGAGAAACCATTTCGGGGCTATTATCGGCAACAACTGCAAGACCGGTATAAACTCCGGCATACTGCCGGGACGGCGCATAGGCCCCAACTCCATTGTCGGGTCCCATGTCTGCCTGAGCAGTGACCTGGGTCCCAATATGACAGCGCTTAATCCGCCGTCTAACCAGTTTGTTAAGAATACCATCGAACCTGATGATGCAAAGAAGCAGGAACTGAAGGATAATACCGCCGGATAATGGGTGATTTACAGAAATCAAACCTGCCCCGGCATGTGGCCATTATTATGGACGGCAACGGCAGGTGGGCCAAAAAACGCCACAAGCCGCGCCTTTACGGCCACAAGCAGGGCGCACTTCAGGCCCGCGACTTCGTGGAAATGTTTGCCTCCTATGCTATCCCCTACCTGACCCTGTACGCGTTTTCCACCGAGAACTGGAACCGCCCAAAAGCAGAGGTTGACGGCATCATCAAGCTCCTGTCTGAAAACCTCGACAAGGTGATTGAAATAGCACACGGGCAGAATATCCGCCTCAGGCACCTCGGCAGGACGGACCGGCTTTCGCCCGAAATACAGAAAAAGGCCAGGGCTGCCATTGATTTGACTAAAAATAATTCCGGGTTGACGGTCAACGTCGCATTTAATTATGGCGGCAGGAGCGAGATAGCCGACGCGGTCAAGGCAATCGTAACGGGCAAAATAAAGGCTGATAAAATAGACGAGTCGCTCGTTTCCCGGCATCTTTATACGGCAGGCCTTCCGGATCCCGACCTGCTCATCCGCACGGGCGGAGAGATGCGCCTGAGCAACTTCCTCATCTGGCAGGCGGCCTATGCTGAGCTCTATTTTACCCCCGTGCTCTGGCCGGACTTTGGCCGCGAAGAACTGGAAAAAGCCCTCTCCGTTTTCGGCAAACGGCAAAGGCGGTTCGGCGGCATCTGACTGCTCCTCTGACTGCTCCTCTAACTGCCCGTTTGGTTAATATTATCAAGGTTTAATATGTACGACGTTATTATCATCGGCGCCGGCGTGACCGGCAGCTATGCAGCGGGCGAACTTGCCCGGCTGGGATACCACGTCGGCGTCCTGGAAAAGCAGCAGTCGCCCGGCCTGAAAACGAGCTGCACCGGCATCATCAGCCGTGAATGCCTGGAGTTACTGCAGGTTGACCGCAGCCTTATTCAGAAGGAGGCCCGATCGGCCCGTATTTTTGCGCCGTCGGGCAAATACCTGCGGGTGGAACGTGAAGACGCTCAGGCCTATATCCTGGACCGTCCCGGCCTGGACCGTCTGATGGCCCATAAAGCTCAGCAAAACAGGGCGGAATTTCATTTCTCAACCACGGTTACCTCTGTCCGCCGCAAAAACCAGCTCGTGGAGGTGGAGGCTACCGCCCTCCCGTCTGAAAAGGTCCTGCTGCGGGCCAGTTGCGTCATAATCGCCTGCGGCGCGGCCGGCAGCCTGACACAATCCGCAGACCTCGGCCGGATCCGCGAATTTGCTCACGGCGCCCAGGCGCAGGTGGAATGTGCTGATGTCGCAGAAGTCGAGGTGTATTCAGGCACAACAACAGCGCCCGGATTCTTCGCCTGGCTGGTACCGGCCGGTGGGACACAGGGCAAGGCCGGCCTGCTCTGCCAGGGCAATCCCAGGCCCTACCTGACAGCCTTATTGGACCGGCTGCTCAAACTGAATAGGATCACTTCGATTAAATCCGACATAAGCTATGGCAGTATCCCATTGAGGCCGCTGGCAAGAACCTACGCGGACCGCCTGCTGGTTATCGGTGACGCCGCGGGGCAGGTCAAGCCCACTTCGGGTGGCGGCATCTATTTCGGCATCCTCTGCGCCAGACAGGCCGTGCTGACATTGGACGAATGCCTGAAAAGCGGAGACCTCTCCTCGCATGGACTACTGATTTATCAGAAACGCTGGCATAAAATATTGAAAAGGGAACTCAGCATCGACTACTGGGCACACAGGTTTTACCAGGGACTGAATGATAAACAAATTGAACATATCTTTAATATCATCGTTAAACACGGCATACATGAATCCCTGCTGACATCTCCTGATATAACTTTCGACTGGCACAGCCTGGTGATACTTGATGCCATCCGGCACCGCTCACTGCAGAGGTCCCTGGAAAAACTCAAAGCCGCTCCTCTGCGCTTTCTCAAGGCCCGGACCGGCCCTCCCCGCTAAATGCTTGATTCCGTAAGTCGTATACTCCTATTTGCATTTTCGATTAAGATGTGATAACATAATCTCTGAATTCAATACTTGTCCAAAAAGTGGGTCCTTGTACCCACTTTTTTATTGGAACTTAATAGCATAGTGAGGGAGACCGACCGTAATGGCAAAGAGTGAGTTCATGAATGCCCTCGTGCAACTTGCGGCAGAGAAAAACCTGCCCAAGGAGATCATCCTGACCGCGCTGGAATCAGCCCTGGTTTCAGCCTACAGGAAGGAGTCTTTCACTCATGGCGAGGACATTGCTGTCAAGATACACTCGGTGACAGGCGAGGTCAAGCTCACCCTGAAAAAAGTTGTCGTTGAAGTTCTGGCGGATGAATACCTCGAGATATCCCTCAAAGATGCCAGGAAAAAGGATAAGACACTCAAGGCCGGCGATACCGTAACCTATGATATGCCTGCCCCCAATGCCGGCCGCATACCCGCACAGATAGCCAAACAGGTTATTCTGCAGAAACTGCACGACGCGGAGCGCGGCGCCATCTATGAAGAGTACGTGGGCAAAGAGGGTGAGATAGTCACCGGCACAGTTCAGCGGGTCACACCTGAGCATGTGGTTATCGACATCGGTAAGACCGAGGCCATAATACCGCAGAATGAAAAGACCCCCACCGAACGCTACCGGCAAGGACAGCGGCTCAAGCTTTATATTGTAGAGGTAGCCCGCACCACCCGCGGGCCGCAGGTAATAGCATCAAGGGCGCATAGAAACCTGCTCCGGGATCTGCTGATACTGGAGATACCGGAGATCGCCAGCGGCGCCGTGGAGATCAAAGTGGTAGCCAGGGAGGCCGGCTACCGCAGCAAGGTCGCGGTATTCACGCGCCAGAGCAGTATCGACCCGGTGGGCTGCTGCGTGGGCCTTCGCGGTATCCGTATACAAAATATAGTCAACGAACTCAATGGAGAAAAGATAGATGTCGTCCAATGGTCGGATGACCCGCGGACGTTTATAGCCAGCGCCCTCAGCCCTGCCCAGGTGTTGAACGTGACGCTCAATGAAGCGGAGACCACGGCTTTGGTCAAGGTACCGGATAAGCACCTCTCTCTGGCCATCGGAAAGGAGGGGCAGAACGTCCGCCTGGCCGCTAAGCTCACCGGCTGGCGCATCGATATTAAGAGCGCTTCCGATCTCGAGGCAGCGAAGGCCCTCCAAAAGGAAGAGGCGGCGGAAAAGCTTCCTCCGGCTGAGGAAAAACACCGTGACGAGGCCACAGGGGTTATCGAGGAAACCGCAGAGACAGCCTCACCAGGGGAAGCTGAAACTGTTGAGCCGGCATCCGCAGTTGAAGAACCTGCAGAAGGCACGGACATCGAGATACTTATGCCGGTTGAAGCTGCAGCATCCGCCAAGCCGTCACGCATCCGCTTCGCCGAGGAAATCATGTCCGGGCGAGACGGTAAATCGAAGAAAAAAGAGGCGGTTAAGAAAGAGGAGGTCAAGGACGCCGGCGCCAAGGCCAAGAATATCAAGCCCAAGAAGAAAACTTATTACGAAGATGAAGACTTTGAAAGTTCATGATACGCTAAGGGTGCGGGGGCAGAAACACGTGCCGCGGCGCACATGTATCGCCTGCCGCGGCACCAAAGGCAAACGGGAACTGATACGCCTCGTCTCTTCCCCCGCCGGGATTGAGATTGATCCCAAGGGTAAAAGAGCCGGCAGGGGTGTATACCTCTGCCCCTGCTCTACCTGTTGGGAACAGGGGCTGAAAACCAACCGCATCGAATTTGGGCTGCGCGCTAAAATGTCCGCCGAGACCCGGCAATCCCTGGTTGACTACGGCAGGAGCTTAGCGGAGAAGGAAGATTAGATAATGAAAAACAGGCAGGAACAATCCGGCAGTCCCGCTGAAGGCGATCCCAAACAGGGGACGCAGCAGATAGGGCTGCCTCCAGTAATAACAGTCAAACAGCTTGCTGACCAGATAGGCGTCAGCGGCATTGAGATAATCAAGCAACTCATGCGTAACGGCGTGATGGCCAATATCAATCAGTCATTGGATTACGATGTCGCCGCTTCAGTGGTGATCGATTTCGGATTCACTGCAAAAAAGCTGCGCGCGGCGGCCCATGGTAAACAGAAAGCCTCGGCTAAAGGCGCTAAATTGCATGCGCGCCCGCCCGTCATAACCATCATGGGCCATGTCGACCACGGCAAAACCAGCCTCCTGGATGCTATACGGCAGACCAATGTGGTTGCCGGTGAAGCCGGCGCCATAACCCAGCACATCGGCGCTTACCAGATTGATATGAAAGGCCGTAAAATCACATTCCTCGATACGCCCGGCCATGAAGCTTTTACCGCCATGCGCGCACGCGGTGCGCGGGCGACTGACATCGCCGTACTGGTGGTGGCGGCCGATGACGGCGTCATGCCTCAAACAATCGAGGCGCTGGACCATGCACGCGCCGCCGGCGTCAGCATTGTCATAGCGCTTAACAAGATCGATAAGGACAACGCCAACCCTGACCGGATCAAGCAGCAACTTGCCGACCTCGGCGTGGTCATCGAAGAGTGGGGCGGCGATACAATATGCGTCCCCGTCTCAGCCAAGAAAAAGCAGGGCATCGACGACCTGCTGGAAAACCTCATCCTCGTTGCTGACATAATGGAACTCACGGCCGAGGTTGACTGCCCTGCTGAAGGTATCGTCATCGAGGCCAAACTTGATAAGACGCGCGGACCTCTTGCCACCCTGCTGGTGCAGAAGGGCGTGCTCAAACCCGGTGATAATATCGTCATCGGCACGGTGGGCGGTAAAATCAAGGCTATGTTCAACGACGAAGGTAAAAATATCCGCAAGGCTGAGCCAGCCACCCCGGTGGAGATACTCGGCATGAACGCCGTGCCTGATGCAGGCCAGGTCTTCCAGATAGTGACCGATGAAAAAGAATCGAAAGCTCTTATCGAAAGAAACAGGGTGTCAGGCCTGAGCACCACTACTGCCAGGGGCGTGAGCCTGACTTCTGTCGCAGCCCAGGCCAGCACCGGCGAGGTAAAAGAACTCAACATAATTCTTAAGACGGATGTCCACGGCAGTATCGAGCCTATCCGGGACTCGCTGGAGCAGCTCAGCGATGACAAGATGCGCGTCAAGGTCATCCATGCGGGCACCGGCGCCATTATTGAAAGCGATATCCAATTAGCAATAGCCTCAAGGGCTGTCGTCATCGGCTTCAACAGCAAGCCTGAGCAGGGGGCTATCCGCCTCGCCGAGCAGGAAAAAATCAGCATACGCCAGTACAACATTATTTATAAACTTATAGAGGATGTGGAAAAAGCCCTCAAAGGCCTGCTCGAACCGGAATATGTGGACGTGACCTCAGGCCAGGCCGAAGTGAAGACTGTCTTTGAAGCCGGCAAGAAAGGCCGGATCGCAGGCTCCCAGATAAAAGAAGGCAAGGCTACAAGGGATTCCCTGGTGAAGATAGTTCGCGGAGGCAAGGTGATCGCAGAATCACGCATAACCGGACTGCGCCGCTTTAAGGATGATGTTAAGGAGGTGACGACCGGCATGGAATGCGGCGTAAAACTTGATAGCTTCAATGATTTCCAGATCGGTGATATCCTTCAGTTTATCCGCCAGGAAAAAGTGGATTAATCCCGGCCTTCCCGCTGACCCCCGCTTATCTTTGAAATATCGTTGTGGAGCAAGCTATGACCAGGCGAACGGAACGTCTAAACCATTTAATTCAGAGAGAACTGAGCGAGCTCTTGCGCAAGCATATCAACGACCCACGCCTTAACGGGCTTATCAGCGTTACCGGGGTTGAGATAGCCAAAGACCTGAATAATGCGACGGTTTCCATCAGCGCGCTGGGGGATAACATTGATAGGGAAGCGGTACTCAAAGGCTTCAAGTCAGCGGCCGGCTTCCTGCGCCGTGAGCTCGCCCACCGGCTGAATATCCGCGTCACCCCTGTGCTAAGCTTCGAATTCGATGATTCCATCGAGCGAGGCGTCAGACTTGTCACTCTGATAGATAGCGTGGCTGCACGGGATACTAAGGATGGAGCGGATGGGCTTAAACGGCATACTAAACGTAAATAAGCCGGCGGGACCCACCTCATTCAGTATTGTAGCCCTTGTCCGCCGCCTGACCGGCGAGAAGCGCGTAGGCCACGCCGGCACTCTCGATCCGGCCGCCTGCGGCGTGCTGCCCGTCTGCCTGGGGCAGGCCACAAGGATATCGGAATATTTACACGCCTTCAGTAAAGAATATCAGGCCGTTATTGAACTTGGCACTACCACGGATACCTGCGACGGGGAGGGCAGGATTACAGGGCGGGGAGATACGGCCGGCATCACGCTTCCCCTGGTACAGAAAACGCTGCAATCATTCGCAGGACTCATCGACCAGGTGCCCCCGGCCTTCAGCGCCATCAAGGTCAAAGGCAGGCAATCCTATGACCTGGCCAGGGCAGGGATAGAGATAGCTCATCAACCGCGCCGGGTAAATATCGACCACATCGAAATGCTTGACTTTGAATCCCCATATATCAAGTTGGTCATTGTCTGCTCAAAAGGCACCTATATACGCTCATTGGCCCGCGATTTGGGGGGAAAATTAGGTTGCGGAGCTTTCCTCAAAGACCTCGTCCGTAGCGCTTACGGTCCTTTCAAAGTGGGAGAGGCCGTAATCCCTGAAAGTCTTCAAAATTCTATAACAGCCGACCAATTAGCTTCTCTTCTTTATCCTGTCGATTACCCGCTGACAGGCTGGCCACATTACATTACAACATTGGATGAGGCCAAGCATATTATGGGGGGCATTGATATCAGTCTCCCCGGGATAAATCCCGCCGCTGATTCTTATTGCCGTGCTTACCACCCTGATGGCCGGTTTTTAGCAGTCATGAAATCCACGCCGGACAACGGACTTTGGCACCCTCAAAAGGTCTTCAATCTTTAAAATCGTAAAGGATTTACCCTGATTTATCCGAAAAAGCTTGACATAGCTATGTGTATTGGCTATATTAGCCTTAAGAGCTATAAATTAGCTTCAGGAGGTGCTCAATGACACAGGCCTATTGCTTTAAAGACCGGAAGAAGGTGGAAATCAAAAACGCTCAGCAGGTGAAACTGAAGAATGGAAGGCCCGCCACCAAGGGAACTTGCCCTCACTGCGGCACCAAGGTATGCCGCATCGGCAAGAGCTAACGGGCGCATTCCCGTACGGCAAACTCAGGTCAGCCGCCTGATCCTCTGAAGCAGTTTCAGTGGGTTATGTTCGAGTATTTGCCTGCACTTGCGGCTGCTGACACCCGACTGACTGAGGGTTGCTCGCGCCAGTTCCTCAGAGAGAAGGTCATCCTCATCGTGGCTGTCAGAATTCAACAGCATCAATGCCCCTGCCTCCCCGGCCAGCCTGGCAACATGAGCATTAGTTGTACAATGCCCGTGCCTCGTAGTAATCTCAATAAATACCCCGCTCTTCGCCGCAATCCCGGCGACCTCCCCACTCATATGCCCCGGATGCGCCAGTATATCAACATAGGCTGACTCCACGGCCGCCAGGTTCGTCCCCTCCTCCACCGGCTCCACGGGGGATTCCCCATGCACGACAACCAGCCAGGCACCCAACTCCTTGGCCTTCCTGGCAACCCTATCAATGGCTGCATGGGGAACGTGTGTCAGCTCAACACCTGGTATGGCAAGGATGTCCCAGTATGCCCTGGCCAGTTCGCAGTCCGCGCAGACCTCGCTAATGACCCTGCTCAGGGAACCTGTGCCGGCATGGTCGGTAACGGCGATGGCTGAATATCCCTTGACCGCAGCCCTCCGGATAAGCTCCAGTGTGGAAAGCACGCCGTCGCTGTGAAAAGTGTGCGCGTGAAAGTCATAAAGCACGCTATAAATTAACATAAAAATCTGCCCTGATACAAGGACGTAGTAATAATCTGTTATAATATTGCGGATTTCAGCGGATATGTTTAAGAAAATACTCGTCCCGCTTGATGGTTCCATCGAAGCGGAGACCGTACTACCCTACGTCAGGGATATCGCAACCAGGTTCGACTCAGAAGTCGATATCCTGAGCGTCGGACTCGGCAGCAAGCGGCGCCGGGTCAACCAGTTGCTGGAAGGATACGTCCAGCATGCGGTTGAGCACCTGCAGAAGTATGAGATAACCAGCCGCGCCGTCCTGCTTTACTGCAGCGCCGAGGAGGAGATGGCCGCCTATTCCGAAATCACTGCTACTCAGGGCAACCTGAAAGCCAGGGGACAGGTGGTTTACGGAGGTCCGGCGGAAAATATTCTGTCGTATTCTCAGAGGAATCATGTCAATCTTGTTATCATGGCTACCCATGCCCATGGCGGCCTCTTGCGCTGGTGGCTGGGCAGCGTCTTTGAGAAAGTCGTAGCGCGGTCGCTGGTACCCATACTGGGCATTCACAGCAAGCAGGTACGGGAGATCGACCGTACAGGCAAAACCTTTTTCCGGCGCATCCTGACTCCCCTGGACGGGTCCGAAGCGGGTGAAGCCGCGCTGCGTGACGCAGAGGCGGTTGCGCTCAAGACCGGGGCATCAATAGTTCTGCTGCACGTCATCCCGGC
>Ga0247841_10007509_pt1 | contig 16173 bp, 4 predicted proteins | sample LaCruzMarch2015__2_FD_192410 | JGI IMG/M metagenome (GOLD analysis project Ga0247841, IMG submission 192410) | Freshwater microbial communities from meromictic Lake La Cruz, Castile-La Mancha, Spain - LaCruzMarch2015_18m | ecosystem: Environmental > Aquatic > Freshwater > Lake | place: Spain... | reverse complement strand
CGTCTCCACTAAGATACAAATTTTTCCATCTTAAAGAACTAGAACCAATATCAAAAGTATCATCCCATCCAGTTGTTGGAAGTAAAGAACCATTAATTTTTAGTGTAGTTGTATCTAATCCAGTAATGTTGTAAAAGTATGCTGCTCTTGCGAAAATATTTCCATTGATAATACTTGCTCCCCCATTTGTCCATCCACCATTGAATTCAACATTCGCAAAATTAGCATTTGTTCCATTAATTAATGTTTGAATATTTGCTGTTGTATTTATAGAAGCAAGATTATTTGTTAAGGTTGTAAAGTTTGTTCCTAATATTTCAATTGTTGATGAAGTATGATTATAAGCAAATTGATTAACCCAATTGTTATCCCAAGTTGAATTATAGTTATTGAAAGTATCTAATGTTTCATTTCTTGAACCAAATAGATAAGAAGAATAAGTTGAATTGTATGTTGAAAGCCAAATATCATTGTATAAATTATAAGTTGCTGTTGTTTGATTATAATTATAGGTGTAAATCCCTGTTGAATTTAATAAGTTCTGAATATTTAATGTGGAATTTACAGAATTAATTAATCCTGTTTCATTTAACGCAGTAATTGGTATTCCTTCATTTCCATAATAAATTGTTCCATTAATTCTTGCATCTCCACTAAGATACAAATTTTTCCATCTCAGTAAAGAACTACCAACATCAAAAGTATCATCCCATCCAGTAGTTGGAAGTAGAGAACCATTAATTTTTAGTGTAGTTGTATCTAATCCAGTAATGTTGTAAAAGTATGCTGCTCTTGCGAAAATATTTCCATTGATAATACTTGCTCCCCCATTTGTCCATCCACCATTAAATTCAACATTTGCAAAATTAGCATTTGTTCCATTGATTAAAGTTTGAATATTTGCAGTTGTGTTTATAGAAGCAAGATTATTTGTTAAGGTTGTAAAGTTTGTTCCTAATATTTCAATTGTTGATGAAGTATGATTATAAGCAAATTGATTTACCCAGTTGTTATCCCAAGTTGAATTATAATTATTGAAAGTATCTAATGTTTCATTTCTTAATCCATATAGATAAGAAGAATAAGTTGAATTATATGTTTGAATATTTGTTAATAAACTACCATCACCAATAAAATAAGAAGCACTAACATTGCCAGTTCCATTAATATTTCCTGTAAAATCAATATTTTGAACAAAAAGAGAAGTTATTCTGCTAACTAAACTTCCTAAAAATCCAAAAAATCCTGTTCCTGTTGTTGTTATATTATAATTCCCCATATTCAAATTAACATCAATTACTGTTCCTCCAAGAGTGGTATTTTTTGAATTGAAAGTATAAGGGGTTCTAACTATTTTTGAAGTTTCTATTAAAACACCATTTCTATAATAACAAAGCCAATATTGTTCAGAATAATTTAATTGGGTATTATTAAGATAATGGGAAATAATCCCTCTTGAATCTGTTGTTAAAGAACTTGAATTAGTATAAACTACCTGATTACAATTACTAGAGGTTGAAATGTTAAAAGTAAAATTAAATGTCCCATTGATTACATCCCCTAAAGCATCTGTTGTTTGAATAGTTAGATGTAAAGAATCTTCTATTTCACTTGCAAAAACACAGGTTGTTGATAAAATAATTAGCACAAAAAGTAAGAACAATCTCCCTCTCTTTTCCATCTTTATTTTAACCTTTTTATACTTATAAACTTTATTAGAACGTAGTGTAAAAATATTAAAAAAATTTCCTACAAGAGAAAATATGATTTTTCGTTGTTTATAATTTATTCATTTTAATACACACCAACTATAATTTTTAGTTGTGCATAATTCAGATTTAATTAATTCATTTTCTTTTTTCAAATTTTCATTTTCAGTTTTTAATTCCTCTATTTGAATTTGTTGTTCTTGAACCCCTTTAATAGTTAAACTAGTTAATAATCCATAATTTATCGAATAGGGTTTTCCTTCACCATCATAACTAACTATTTCTGGAATTATTTTATTCACCTCTTCAACAATAAAACCAATGCTTTGGCGACCATCATAATAAGGTGTTTTATATTTGAATGAGACAGGATTTAATAATTTAATTTGTTTTAGCCCATAATTTAAAGGTGTAATATTTTCTTTAAATCTTATAGATGAAGTTTGGTCACCAACAGTTGTTTCTGTAGCCCCATTATACATCCTAAGAACATTTCCATGGGCATGAATTTGCCATCTTGTACTTGTTGTTTCATCTGTGAAGATTAATCCAGAAGCATTCATATCCCCTCCTGGAGTTGGTGTTGATTCTATTGCTCCATTAACAGTTAATTTTACTCCGGGACTTGTTGTTCCTATTCCCACATTCCCCCCAGTTCGCTGTAATATCAAACTTCCTACTCCCCCAGAAGTTTCTATACTGTTGGTAGCTGTTGAATTAAATATAATATAATTATATGCTCCCCCACTTCCAATTTCTATTCCAGTTTGCTGTAACGATGAAGAAAGTCTTATTATACTTTGAGGAAGATTTATGTGTAATCCTTGCGGAGTGGATGTAATAAAATTGGGGGTGCTAAAAGGAGTTGTTGTCCCTATTCCTACATTACCATCTTCTTCGATAAGCATTTGTGGGGAATCATCAGAGATACCATGCCCCGCAGTAAAAAATGCAAGATGGCCTCCCGCATTAGTCCCAATAATCCTATTCCACCCAGCAGTAGACATAGCAATAGTTGCATCATTATTTCTACCAGAATATAACTGAACCTTTCCAGATACATCTAATGTTTGTCCCGGACTTGTTGTTCCAATACCAATAAGTCCTGTATCTGTAATAACCATTCTAGTCGCCATAGTGCCTGGGCCACCTGCAACTGCAGAAGCAGTTCTAAATGCTAATCCTCCTCCCCAATTAGAGGTTCCCCAAAGATATATTCCAGCAGCTAAATTTCTAAGCCCATTATTATTCCAATCTCTTGTAAAACCAATACCAAACGAAGGCTTAGATTCTGTGAAAACATTACTTCCACTTTCATCATTCTCATTTCCTCCAACAACTAAAATATTTTTAAAGGCAGTATTATTTAACTCTGATTTAAATATGTCTATTTTCCCAGTTGGACTTGTTGTTCCTATTCCTACATTCCCGTCTTTTATTACCATCCTATCTGAACCAGATTCCCAAAATGTTAATGCGAGTGTATCATTTCTCCACCCCACTGCTGATTTTAATGTCCTCAATACATTATAGTATGTCCAAACATCACCATTTCCATTAAGGTCCAAAACAGTATTTCCAGATGTATTAATAGATAAAGCTCTTGTTGGATTTGTTGTTCCTATTCCTACATTTCCTGATTTTGTAAGAAAAATTAAAGATGTTGCTCCATTATCTGTTGAAATTGATATGTTTTTATTTACTGCTCTCATAATAAAATCTCCTGCAAGCGTTCCTGGATTAATATCATTTGTTGCATTAGTTAATCCAGCATAAAATAAGGCATTACCTCCACTATCACTAAATTGAATAAGTGGTCTTGAATTAGTATTTTGAAGTGTCAATATTTGAACAGGACTTGTTGTTCCTATTCCTACATTACCATTACTTTGTAAAATTGTTATATAAGGAGAAACCCCTAAATCACCATTAACACCTATACTAAAATCAGCTGAACCAAGAGAATTTAAACCAGCATAAAAAACTCCAACGGAATTATTAAAACCCATATTAGAATTGCCTGTTGAAGCACGAGTTAAAAGAATACCTGTTGCAGAAGAAGTAGCAACTTCTAACTTTTTAGAGGGCGTTGTTGTCCCTATTCCTACATTACCACCGGAAGGTTGTAAGTTAAGATTATATGCTTCGGCTGTCGCATCTGTTCTTTGCACTTGAAGCCAAGTATTTCCGGATTGGTCACTTCCTCCAAGCAAACCATAAGCTGGGTCAAGATTAGTTAAATAATAATTACCTCCTGTAGCAGAACCGAGAGTTGGGGAAAATGCCCCTGCACCTGCAGAACCTCCTGAACTTTGAAATGTAACCTTCGGACTTGCTGTTCCAATACCCACATTTCCTGAAGAATCAATAGTTAATCTTTGGACATCGGCAGTAGCATCTCTAATCTGAAATTTATCATCATCCCCCCCATTATTTCTAATTGTCCAAGTTCGTGCATCATTAACAATAACAACACCTCCCACGGAATTTGCTCCTGTAGAAGTTACCTGGGCATAAATCCCATCTGCTCCATTAACTTCAAATTTATTATTTGGACTTGCTGTTCCTATTCCTACATTACCATTGGCTAATATCCTCATTTTTTCTGTAGTAACATTTAATGGATTTGCAGAAGTAGGATTTGTTTCAAAAATAAGTTGTCCTCCATAACCTGCACTTTCAACTGCTTTTATTCTTGCGGCAGTCCATATTGCTCCTGTTGAAGAATGTTTAAGTTGATATGCTTGAGAAAATCCATAATCTTCACTTTGATGTCCCGATAAATAACCCCCTATTAAAATCATTTTATCAGTTGTATTAGTTGCTGCAGGGTTATTATATTCAAAACCAACAGAGGGGTCACTTGTTCCTATTCCTACATTCCCTGTTGTTGTTAAATTATAAATTCCTAAATTAACATTAGCACTTGCTCCTTCATAAGGAACATAAATTGCATTTACAAGATTTTGAATATTTGCTGTGGTGTTTACAGGATATAAATTATTTATGTTTGTAGTTGTATTAATTGTTAAAGCTGCTTGAGCTGATGAATTTACAGAATTAATTAATCCTGTTTCATTTAACGCAGTAATTGGTATTCCTTCATTTCCATAATAAATTGTTCCATTGATTCTTGCGTCTCCACTAAGATACAAATTTTTCCATCTTAAAGAACTAGAACCAATATCAAAAGTATCATCCCATCCAGTTGTTGGAAGTAAAGAACCATTAATTTTTAGTGTAGTTGTATCTAATCCAGTAATATTGTAAAAATATGCTGCTCTTGCGAAAATATTTCCATTGATGATACTTGCTCCCCCATTTGTCCATCCACCATTGAATTCAACATTCGCAAAATTAGCATTTGTTCCATTGATTAAAGTTTGAATATTTGCTGTTGTGTTTACAGAAGCAAGATTATTTGTTAAGGCTGTAAAGTTTGTTCCAAGTATTCCGATTGTTGATAAAGTATGATTATAAGCAAATTGATTTACCCAGTTGTTATCCCAAGTTGAATTATAATTATTGAAAGTATCTAATGTTTCATTTCTTAATCCATATAGATATGTTGCATAAGTTGAGTTATATGTTGAAAGCCAAATAGAGTTGTATAAATTAAAAATATCTAATGTGTGATTATAAGAATAAGTATAAATTCCTGTTGAGTTTAATAAGTTCTGAATATTTGCAGTTGTATTCACAGAATTAATTAATCCTGTTTCATTTAATGTGGTAATGGGAGTTCCATTATTATAAAAAATAATTCCTGAAGCATTTATTGTTCCCCTAACTTCCAAAGCATTAGAGGGTATTTCTGTTCCTATTCCTATTCTTCCTGTTGTTGTTATATTTCCGGTTCCATTAATATTTCCTGTAAAATCAATATTTTGAACAAAAAGAGAAGTTATTCTGTTAACTAAACTTCCTAAAAATCCAAAAAATCCTGTTCCTGTTGTTGTTATGTTATAATTCCCCATATTCAAATTAACATCTATTATTGTTCCTACTAGAGTAGTATTTTTTGAATTGAAAGCATAAGGGGTTCTAACTATTTTTGAAGTTTCTATTAAAGCCCCATCTCTATAATAACAAAGCCAATATTGTTCAGAATAATTTAGTTTAGTATTATTAAGATAATAAGAGATTATCCCCCTTGAATCAGTTGTTAAGGTAACTAATCTTGAATATAAAATAGGGTCACAAGTATTAGAATTTGAAATATAAAACATAAAGTTAAAGGTCCCATTAATTACATCTCCTAAAGCATCTGTTGTTTGAATATTCAAATGTAAAGAATCTTCTATTTCGGTTGCGAAAACACTAGTTGTTGATAAAATAATTAGCACAAAAAGTAAGAACAATCCCCCTCTCTTTTCCATCTTTATTTTAACCTTTTTATACTTATAAACTTTATTAGAACGTAGTGTAAAAATATTAAAAAAAATTTCCTACAGGAGAAAATATAATCTTTTATTTTTAATTAATGTTGAGTGTTTAAAAAAGAAGAACTTCAAGATTTATTTTTATTATTCTTTCTCTTTCTTATCTTTTTAATAATTAAGAAACTTAAAATTAACATAATAATAAATATTATTAAAATTAAAGTTAATGGTATTTTTTCAAGTAAATTATTTTTAACTATCCCAAAATTTGCTGTTGTTGGGGCAGATCCACCAGGATAAATTAAATCTAAATGTATTATGTATTTACCCACTGGTAATTTACTTACATCAAAAACCTTATTAACAGTCATCCTCTCTTCAACAAAAAGAGTATCTTTTTGAGTAATGTAAATTTTTCCAGAATAATCTTTAATAGTGAAACTTAAACTAACATCTAATTTTGAGGGATCTCCCATTGGCACAAGTTCAATTTTTGTTTTTAATGTTCCCCCTTGAACAATAGAATAACCTTTATTTAATACAACAACATTTGCATCAAACCATAAAGGAGTAGAAATAGCATGTATATACACAGCAATTTTCTTGCCCCCGATCGTAATTTCTCCAACAATCTCTTTTTTTTCTAAAGGAGAGATAAAAATAAATGCTAATTCTTTATATTCTTCTGGCTCAACAGAAACAGAATCTTTAAGGTCTATTAAAACTTCTTTTAAGTTTTCGCTTGCAGTTATAGTTAGGTTTTGTTGAGAGGTTCCTTTATTATAAATATAAATTTTCTGAGGAAATCTAGGAGCAGATGAAGTTACTGGATTAAAAGGTAGAGTTAAATTAATAATATCAGGGGTTATTAAAATAATAGAATTTGAAATAGCTGCTCCACTGCTTCCTCCACCCCCTCCGCCACCGCCTCCTCCACCCTCGGTAGATGGAACTTCTGTTTCATCGATTATACAAGTATAAGAAGAACAAGAATATCCTGTTTCACAACTTCCGCAATTAATGTCCTTTCCACAATTATCTTCAAAAACCCCACATTCATAACCCATTTTTGCACAAGATATAGAAGAACAAGAAAAAAATCCTTCAACAAGAGGATCAGAACCAATAGTAACAAAATGTCCCCCTCCTGAATTTATAGAAACCACATCTGCTGAAATAAAATTTATACTAAACAAAATAAAAGATAAACTAACAAGAAGTAAAAGTATAGTAGTAAAAGATTTTTTTATTTTCATTTTTTATATTTTATTTATTTAAGTTTTTTCATTTTTTATATCTAAGTATCAGTTGGATAAGTAACAGTAAATCCATAAATTGTTCCTGATGAAGCTATTATGGGATAATGATCATAGTGCATATAATCTGTTTCGATTATATAAATATAAGACATGCCTGGGTCTACTACTAAGACAAGAGCATTATATCCCGTATCAAAACTTATTCCATTTAAAACTGCACCTATACTACCTGTAGCACGAGCACCTGATGCACTTGTTGAAGTATATGGTAATCCTTTAATTTGAATTGCTCCTGACAAAGCATCCCCTCCAGACCAACTAAGAGTTCCTCCCACAGTAACCATTTTTCCCACTTTTCTATACCACCCGGCATTAGCTGCAGTTGCTGTTTTATTCCCTGAAGTACCTCCACCAATAATCGGTGTCCATGTTCCTTCTTCGTAATCAGCTAAGGTGTTTGTAGCAGCAGTGTCAGTTCCGAATAAAATTCCACTTGATGCTCTTATATTTCCATTTACATCTAATTTCTGTGTTGGACTTGTTGTTCCTATTCCTACATTTCCTCCTGAAGTTATTCTCATTTTTTCAGTTGCATTAGTAAATATTTTCAAGGCATAATCTCCTACGGAACCAAAGGTTACTGCAGTATCATAAGACATAAATCCTGCTACTGAAGCACCGCCCACTCTAAGACCACCATTATAAACCTCTAATTTTTCACTTGGACTTGTTGTTCCTATTCCTACATTCCCGGCATGAGGCTGTAAAGATAAACTTTGATAATTAGATTCATCTGCACTTTCAATAGCATAAACATTTTCTTTATAATTCCAAATATTAAGATAATCTAAAGAAACATCATTTTTCAATACAATCCCTTTTATTCCAACTGAGGTGCTATTATTATCAACAAGATGCAATTTAACTGCTGGACTTGTTGTTCCTATACCTACATTTCCACCATAGGGGTTAATTAAAAAATCATTAAGAGTTGCACCAAATTCAGTTCCACTTATATATCCTTTTCTTGAACCAGTAGTAGCTCCTCCAATAAAACCTATGGTTACTCCTATTGGTTCTACTGAATCTGAAGAAGAGAAGATAGCAATATCATGATTGCTGGTTGTTGTTTTATTTATACTACTTGCAACATGTAATTTTAATCCTGGTGTTGTTATTCCTATTCCTACATTGCCGCTATTTTTAATAACCATCTTTTGAGAAATTGCAGTGCTTTGGTCTTTGGTCCAAAATTGAATATCTGGTTCAATATAACTTTGTCCTATAGAATATGCAACTATTTTTGCTCTTGTAGTTGCCCCTCCAGAATCAGCATCTGAATGAAACCATTCAATAGTTCCAAGAGTATTACTTGCTCCATCAGAGGGATTATTTCCTTCAAGTCTTAAAGTAGAAGTCCCATCCCCTGCAAGAGTTAACATTGCTCCTGGACTTGTTGTTCCTATTCCTACATTACCATCATTTTTAATATAAAACCTTGTTGTTCCGGCTAATGCTGGATTTCCATCTTTTGCATCCGATTGTTTTATTGCCAAATCCCCGTATACTTGTTGATTAGATAATATAACCCAATTTCTATTTCCAGCATCATTCGTTGGGTTATAGATTCCCAAAGCAGTATAAGTATGACTAACATCATTTATTACTAACTTTAAATCTGGACTTGTTGTTCCTATTCCAACATTTCCTGTATTATTTTGAATTGTAAAAGCGGTTAATCCGTCTTGTTTTTGAATTTCAAAATTTCCAAATCTCGAATTTCCAGACGAGCTTACAGACGTTAAATACCATATTTTTCCACCAGTGATAGAAGAATTAATAGCTATAACTGGTCCAGTAATTGAATTACTATTTATTTCTAATAATTGAGATGGGCTTGTTGTTCCTATCCCTACATTACTATTAGAGGCAATTGAAAAAATAGCAGAATCACTTGAACCATTATACCAACTAATGCTATAATGTTCATCTCCAATTACCCCATGAACTAGTGTCCTGAATTCATTTTCAGAATTCCAGTTTGTTCTTCTCCAACCAGCAAGATTATTATCTGTAGAATAAACATCTAATCGTGTTGCTGGGCTTGTTGTTCCTATTCCTACACTTCCTGTTGTTGTTAAATTATAAATTCCTAAATTAACATTTGCTGTTGCTGCATTGTAAGGGACATAAGTTGCATTTACTAATGTTTGAATATTTGCTGTTGTATTTACAGAAGCAATTAAATCACGATTGTCCCATGTTGAATTATAATTTGTGAAAATATCTAGTGTTTCATTTCTTAAACCATAAAGATAAGAAGCATATGTAGAATTATAGATTGAACTCCAAATATCGTTGTATAAATTATAAGTTGCTATTGTTTGATTATAATTATAGGTGTAAATCCCTGTTGAATTTAATAAGTTCTGAATATTTAATGTGGAATTTACAGAATTAATTAATCCTGTTTCATTTAATGCAGTAATTGGTATTCCTTCATTCCCATAATAAATTGTTCCATTAATTCTTGCATCTCCACTAAGATACAAATTTTTCCATCTTAAAGAACTAGAACCAACATCAAAAGTATCATCCCATCCAGTTGTTGGAAGTAAAGAGCCATTAATTTTTAATGTAGTTGTATCTAATCCAGTAATGTTGTAAAAGTATGCTGCTCTTGCGAAAATATTTCCATTGATAATACTTGCCCCCCCATTTGTCCATCCACCATTGAATTCAACATTCGCAAAATTAGCATTTGTTCCGTTGATTAATGTTTGAATATTTGCTGTTGTATTTATAGAAGCAAGATTATTTGTTAAGGTTGTAAAGTTTGTTCCTAATATTTCAATTGTTGATGAAGTATGATTGTAAGCAAATTGATTAACCCAATTGTTATCCCAAGTTGAATTATAATTTGTGAATGTGTCTAAAGTTTCATTTCTTAATCCATATAGATATGTTGCATAAGTTGAATTGTATGTTGAACTCCAAATATCATTGTAAAGATTATAAGTATCAGTAGTTTGATTATAGTTCCATTGAATATTTGAATATAAGGTATCCGCATAGGTTTTATTCCAGTTATCCCCATAATTTTTTGGAGCATAAATATTATTGGCATAAGTTTCATTCCAAGAAACATTCTCTTCAGAACTTATTCCCGTTAATAAACTACCATCACCAATAAAATAAGAAGCAGTAACATTACCAGTTCCATTAATATTTCCTATAAAATCAATATTTTGAACAAAAAGAGAAGTTATTCTGCTAACTAAACTTCCTAAAAACCCAAAAAATCCTGTTCCTGTTGTTGTTATATTATAATTTCCCATATTCAAATTAACATCAATTACTGTTCCTCCAAGAGTGGTATTTTTTGAATTGAAAGTATAAGGGGTTCTAACTATTTTTGAAGTTTCTATTAAAATCCCATCTCTATAATAACAAAGCCAATATTGTTCAGAATAACTTAAGTTAGTATTATTAAGATAATAGGATATTATTCCCCTTGAATCAGTTGTTAAAGTAGCTGAATTTGAATATAAAATATGGTTACAATTATTAGAATTTGAAATAAAAAACATAAAGTTAAAGGTCCCATTAATTACATCTCCTAAAGCATCTGTTGTTTGAATATTCAAATGTAAAGAATCTTCTATTTCACTTGCAAAAACACAAGTTGTTGATAAAATAATTAGCACAAAAAGTAAGAACAATCCCCCTCTCTTTTCCATCTTTATTTTAACCTTTTTATACTTATAAACTTTATTAGAATGTAGTGTAAAAATATTAAAAAAATTTCCTACAAGAGAAAATATTATTTTTCATTTTTAATTAATGCTGAGCATTTTAAAAAGAAGAACTTCAAGATTTATTTTTATTATTCTTTCTCTTTCTTATTTTTTTAATAATTAAGAAACTTAAAAATAATATGATAATAGACATAATTAAGATTAAAATTAAGGGTATTTTCTCAAGTAAATTATTTTTAACTATTTCAAAATGTGCTGTTGTAGGAGCAGATCCCCCAGGGTAAATTAATTCTAGATACATTATGTATTCACCTATAGGTAATTTACTTATATCAAAAACCCTATCAATAGTCATTCTATCTTCAATAAAAAGAGTATCTTTCTTAGTCATGTAAACTTTTCCGAAATAATCTTTAATAGTAAAACTTAAACTAACATCTAATTTTGAAGGGTCTCCCATCGGTACAAGTTCAATTTTTGTTTTTAATGTTCCCCCTTGAACAATAGAATAACCTTTATTTAATACAACGATATTCGCATCAAACCACAAAGGAGTAGAAACAGCATGTAAGTAAACAGCAATTTTTTTGCCCCCGATTGTAATTTCTCCCACAATTTCTTTTTTTGCTAAAGGGGAGGTAAAAATAAAGATTATTTCTTTAGATTCTCCTGACTCCACAGAAACAGAATCTTCAAAACTCATTAAAACTTCTTTTAAGTTTTCACTTATAGTGATAGTTAAATTTTTTTGAGATGTTCCTTGATTAAGAATATAAATTTTCTGGGGAAATCTAGGAGCAGATGAAGTTGTTGGGTTAAAAGATAGAGTTAAATTAATGATATCAGGGGTTATTAAAATAACAGAATCTAAAACAGATGCTGCTCCACTGCTTCCTCCACCTCCTCCGCCACCGCCTCCTCCACCCTCGGTGGATGGAACTTCTGTTTCATTGTTTACACAAACATAAGAAGAACAGGTATATCCTGTTTCACAACTTCCGCAATTAATATCCTTTCCACAATTATCTTCAAAAATTCCACATTCATATCCCATTTTTGCACAGGATATAGAAGAACAAGAAAAAAGCCCTTCAATCAGAGAAGAAGGATGAATAATAACAAAACGCCCCCCTCCTGAATTTACAGAGATAACATCTGCTGAAATAAAATTTGTATTAGAAAAAATAAAAAAAGCGGATAAAATTAACGAAGATAAAAAAAGTATTTTTTTATCCATTTTAGCACCATTCAGTAGCTCCTAGTCTACATAAACTTTCTTGCATCTTTGTATTTTCTTCTTGCAAATCCCCATTCTCATTTTTTAATTCTTTTATTGATTCAGTCATTACTGGAATAAGCCCAACATAACTTACTCCTAAATATCCATTTTCTTTATCTGTAATGCTTACTAATTCTGGAAATACCTTTTGAACTTCTTGAGCAGAGAAACCAAATTCAGTTAAATTACTATTATTCATATTGAATTTAATTCCTTGAAGATTTGATAATTTATTTAAGCTACCTGTTAAATTGATAATATTATTTTTTAATCTAATATCTGAAACATCCACTATTGTTCCGGTATATTCAATATCTCCCAATACATCTAAAGCTACTGATGGAGTTAAAGCGCCTATTCCAATATAACCTGTATTTTGTGCTATAACCAATGCTGTTATTGCAGTAAGACCATCAGCTCCCCAAGTGAACATATTTGTAATATAACTTTCACCAGAATTTCTACCTGAAAGAGTGAATGTTCTTCTACCATTGATTTTAAATAAAAGGTCAGTGGGATTATCAGTAGTGCTTTCTAAAGTTAAAGAACCTCTTGCACTTGTATCTTGAACAAGTAATGTTGGAGTTGTAGCATAATTGGCCCCTGTTGATTCAACTTCTAACTTTGCACCAGGATTTGTTGTTCCTATTCCTACATTACCCTCGAAGATAGGAGAATTCATCCAAGTAGTGGTACCTGTAGTAATTTCCCAATTCCAACTATAAACTGTTCCTGCTGTTTGTTGAGTTAAAGTTTGTAAATGTGCACCAATATGTACATTTACTTGATTGGAAGCAGGAGCAGTAAAAGTATAAGCCACTCTAGTCCATTTAGTTGTGCTTAAACCATCTGTTGAATTCCAACATTTACCTCCAACAGTATCCCAAGCAGCAGCATTATTTACCACAATACAAAAATTAGTAGCATTTCCTAATTTTACATAAGAACTAACTGTATAAACTGTTCCTGAAGACATTGAGCCAAAGTTTTGATATAAATCCCAACCACCCCCACCAGCAGTTAAAGTTAATGTACTTGCAGTAGTAGTCCCATCAGGAGCAACAGCATTATTATTTGTATAAGACCCCTCATCACTAGCCCATATCGGAGAATTATCAGGACCATATCTATATGTCCCTGTTGTACTTAATCCGGGTATTGAAAAGCTATTTCTTATAATAGCACCCCCATTAACATCTAGCTTAACTGTTGGGCTTGTTGTTCCTATTCCTACATTCCCTTCCTGTTTAATATAAAGATGATTTGTTGCTCCCGCACCAAATCCCAAATCAACACTATGTCTTGAACGAATATACCCATAATTTTCATCAGTACCATTTGCATAATATCCTATAGCAACACTTCCGTCAGATAAACCAAATCCTGCAATGAAATGTTCTCCTGCAGTTAAATTAATTGAACTATTAACCTGTAATTGATATGCTGGACTTGCTGTTCCTATTCCTACATTTCCCCCTTGTAAAACAGTAAATTTTTTACCCGAAGCACTCTCAATATCAAAACTATCATCTGATAAGTCATTACCAATCAGCCACAAGTCAGTCCCCGAAACTTTTTGAAATCTCACTCTTGCATCCCCATTAGCAGCAGATAGCCCTAAAATAGCATTGTTTGAACTTTCTGCAAAAATCATTCCATAACCACTCGTATGAGCACCCTTAATAAACAGTTTAGTGTTTGGGGTTGTTGTTCCTATTCCCACATTTCCTGTATCTCTATCTAAATATAATGTAGAAGTATTAACATTGTTATTTGTTGCATCAATTTGCAAATCTCCATTATCTGCTCTTTCATAAAATTGCCATCCCCAAGATGAAGAACCAAAAGCCAAAGATGGAACTGTATTGTTCCCCTTATTAATTGTTAGACCTGCGTGTGGGCTTGTTGTTCCTATTCCTACATTGCCATCTTTATTTATTCTCATTCTTTCAGTCCCTGTAAGAGTTGTTGTATCTCCAGCAGTATAGAATTCTAATTGTGTTGCAGTATTTGTATAACTTGTTCCACCACCAATTGCCACTCTACTAATGAGATTGGTAGACTGCGCGTACAAAACACTTAGTGGTTCTTCTGCATTAGTATAATGAAGTGCTCCAACTCTAAAATTTTTAATTGTTGCGTCTGTAATGCTATCTCCACCCGCGTAATTTATATCTCCTATAGAAACTAATTTTTGCCCAGGAGTTGTTGTTCCTATTCCTACATTACCCCCGTATGGATTTAATGTTAAATTTCCGCCTACACTATCTCCCAAAATTCCAACTTGAATTATTCCAAAGGTATTTCCAGTTGTAGCACCCGTAAGAATGCCAATATTTGTTCCTGTTGTGTTAAATACAAAGTCAGAAGTAATTATACGGATTGAGCCATTTACTCCCAATTTTCCATATGGACTTGCTGTTCCTATTCCTACATTCCCTGTAGAATTTTGAATAACTAAGTAATCTGCTACATCTTCAACACCTGCAAACAAATTTCCCCCACGGGTAAACCATTGCCAAACTTTCGTAGAATATCCGGTTTTTAATTGCAAACTTGCCAACTCAGTTGCCCCAGTATCTGTATTATTAATAAGAACAGCAAATCCATTTCCTGCTTGTGACCCTTCAACTTGTAATTTAACTGTGGGGTTTGTTGTTCCTATTCCTACATTACCCTCGTTATTAAAGGCAATATTTCTTCCCGCAGAAGTACCAAAGATAAAAGTATTTTGAGCAGCAGCATAAGTCAAGTTCATATAATTTCCAGGGTCATTACTTATTGCTCCTAATGTCCATTGTTGAAATGTTTCTGTATCTAGACCCATAACTTCTAATCTTGCCGTTGGACTTGCTGTTCCTATTCCAACTTTTCCACTATCTAAAACCAAATTGTTATCATATAAATCTCCAGCATTTCTAACACTGAATATATATTTTGTTAATCCAGCAGATACAGAAGCATTCAATCTCATATTATAATTAGCATCTTCATTTAGTAATCCCCATTGTTGAACTGCGAAACTTCCCACAGCATCAACTGGTGTTGAAATATCCAACTTTGCATCTGGACTTGCTGTTCCTATTCCTATGTTACCTACACTATTTTCTATCCTCATTCTTTCTGTTCCACCAGTAGCAAAAACAAAAGAACCATCATGAGAACCGGAAGAATCTAATTTTGTTATATAAGGTGCAGTTATACTTGTAGAAAGATATAATCCTTGGATATTTGTTACATTATCTGTTACAAATAAAGCAACTATTCCATCATCTGCTCTTTTTGTAACTAATTTATAGGTCGGATTTGTTGTTCCTATTCCTACATTTCCTGTTGTTGTTAAATTATAAATTCCTAAATTAACATTAGCACTTGCTCCTTCATAAGGAACATAAATTGCATTTACAAGATTTTGAATATTTGCTGTCATATTTACAGATGCAATTAAATCACGATTGTCCCAAGTTGAATTATAAGTATTGAAAGTTTCAAGAGTTTGATTAAAAGCATATTGTGAGATATTTGTTCCTGCTAATAATGTTTGAATATTTGTAGTTGTATTTACAGGATAAAGATTATTTATATTTGCAGTTGTATTAATTGTTAAAGCTGCTTGAGTTGATGAATTTACAGAATTAATTAATCCTGTTTCATTTAATGCAGTAATTGGTATTCCTTCATTTCCATAATAGATTGTTCCATTGATTCTTGCATCTCCACTAAGATACAAATTTTTCCATCTTAAAGAACTAGAACCAATATCAAAAGTATCATCCCATCCAGTTG
>Ga0247841_10007508_pt1 | contig 16177 bp, 19 predicted proteins | sample LaCruzMarch2015__2_FD_192410 | JGI IMG/M metagenome (GOLD analysis project Ga0247841, IMG submission 192410) | Freshwater microbial communities from meromictic Lake La Cruz, Castile-La Mancha, Spain - LaCruzMarch2015_18m | ecosystem: Environmental > Aquatic > Freshwater > Lake | place: Spain... | reverse complement strand
GAGCTATAACTAAATCTATGTCTCCTAATTGTTTAGCCAACAATAATTCTGCTGGTTCTATATCAATACCGACTAAAACTTTTTTAACTTCTTTATCTTCAGATAAATTAAAAATTCCAGAATCCATATATGGGCTGACTAAAGAATCTTGATCAAATTCCTTCTTATCTTTTTCTGATAAATTATCGAATATTTTTTTCTTTCTATCTAATAATTTTTGGACCCCTTCTTGTCCCCTAAAGTCAGCTTCTACGCCTAATTTAATAGACAAATTTTGTATATCTTGTATTTTCATATTATTTTCTTAATCTTAGTTTATTTTTTTTCTTCAACTCCTTTTTCTATTTCTGATTTAAGTTCTTCTTCAATTTTTATTGCCTCTACTTCAAATAATTTTTCGAAATTGGGAATATAGTCTTTTACAAATTTCTCTTTTTCCTCATCTCCACCAAAAAGAAAAATGCCCTCCATATACTTTTTTCCTTGCTCATCAAAATTTAAATAAACACTTTTAAAAACTCTACCAGCCACTAAAGTATAAATCCTTGAATTAAGTTTTTTTTGAACAGGAGTTAAATTTTGTAAAAAATTATCCATATTTTATTTTTTTTCTTTTTTATTAGAAGAATCAAAAGTTTCCATACCAATCTTCCAACCTTCAGATATAGAAATTTTCCCTTTTTTCATTATTGCTGTTTTAGTAAATTTATAAAGACTCTTTAAAATATCTTTTACAACCTTAAAGCCAAAAAATACACCAACCCTTGAGGCGTCTAAACCAAGTTTTCCTGCGTACGCTGTTTTGGGATGTTCCGCTATCCACGCATCTTTTTCTTGTTTTATATCTCCTAGCCATTCTTTACCACCCTCCCACCTTTCACCAATCCAAGCTTGGGCACCTTCAAGGATGCCAGAAGGGACGGATGTATCCACATTGTCTTTTGCTTCTATAGCGCTAATAGCCGATTCAATAGACTCCTCGGGAGAGCCTTCCTCTGGAGATACGTCCGTTTCTACGTCTATAATTTCTCCTATGTCTTCATTTGGATTATACTCTCTACTTCTATTTTCGTTAGACATAATATTATTTAGTTAATTGCTATTTTTTAGTTTTCCCTAAGGCTTCTCTTGCTATTTGACGATCATCCCATGGAATCTTGCGCCCATTTTCTAGGCACATCCAAGGCTCAGATCCTTTACCTGTAATTATAACACTTTCCCCAGTTTTGGCAAGGGCTACTGCTTTTTCTATTGCTTCCCTTCTATCCAATATTTTTTCTGCTTTTGGTCCCGCAGTTTTAGCAACTTGGCTCATAATCTCCATTGGGTCTTCGTCATAGGGGTCTTCATTTGTAATTATAATTTCTTTACAATACTTTTTTGCAATTTCTCCCAATACTGGCCTTTTCCATTTATCTCTTCCTCCCCCACAAGACCCTAATACACAAATTAAACTTTCGCCCCGCTCTGAGCCTGCCGAATGGTTGAAAGTTTTATAAACTGCCTCTAATTGTTCTGGCGTGTGAGCGTAATCAACAATAACCTTAATAGGCGAAGTAGAAATTACTTCCATTCGTCCAGAAATTCCTTTTGCTTCTTCTAATGCTTTTTTGCAAATCTCCAAATCAACACCATATGCCTCGGCAACCTTAATTGCGGATAAACAATTATAAATGTTAAACCCTCCTAACAATTGAACAATAAACTCTGTCCCATTTAATCTAAATAATGAATAGCTTTCTGATAATTCTACTTTTTCAATATCATTCATGCTAAAGCTAATTTTTTGTTTAGCGGGAACATTTAAAAAGTATTTTGCGTTTTCATCATCAAAATTTATAACGTGAATATTTTTTGTATTATTAAATAATTTCAACTTTTCATTTCTGTAATTATCAAACCCTCCGTGACTCTCAATATGCTCAGGCGTTAAATTAGTAAAAACGGCCATATCAAAATTAATAAACTTATGACGAAATTGTTTGATTCCCTCTGAAGTAACTTCTAAAACTACATATTTACATTTTGCCTTTTTGGCTTGGCTTAAAAGCTTTTGAATTACAAGTCTACCAGGCATTGTCATTTTATATTTATTTGCCCACTCTTTTTTTCCTACTTTAAACCTAATAGAAGATATTGAGGCAGCATCTTCTCCAGCTTCTTCTAATATTTTTGTTATTAAATCAACTGTCGTTGATTTCCCACTTGTTCCAGTTACTCCAATAATTTTCATTTTTTTACTTTTTCCTGGAAAACAAAAAATGATTGCACCCAACAAGGCCCATAAAAAGTAATAAAGTTTTAATAAAAACTTTGGCGTATATTTTTTAACAATTTCCTTATAATTCATTATTTTCCTAGATTTTTTAATGCTAATTTAACTCGCTCTTCTGGGTCTTTACTAGACACGCGGCTTAGGGCATCTTTCGCCTGTTGTTTTGTAAAACCAAGTTGGACTAATGCGGTTTCGGCCTCATCGGCAGAGCCTTTCTTTTGACCAAGTATATTTATCTTACCCGTTAATTCTAAAATTATTGTCATTGCTTTTTTTGATCCTATGCCCGGGATGCCTTCAAAAATCTTTTCGTCTTGCTTCAAAATTCTATCTTTTATTTTTTCTAACGATCCTAATGCCGAAATATCTAAAGCAGACCTTGGCCCCACCCCCCTAATGTCCATTAAGGTTTCAAAAAACTCTAAGCCTTCATAATCTAAAAACCCATAAAGGTCTAAAGCTTCCTCTTTAACATTTTGATATGTAAAAACCTTGAGATTTCCTCCCATTTCTGGTAACGTTACCAGAGCTTGGCGGTTTAAAAAAACCTTATAGCCAATACCAGCCACCTCAATAATCACAAACTTTTCCTTTTTTAGTATAATCTTCCCCTGCAAAAATGCTATCATAATATAATAAGATATTTAGTTATTAATGTAATTCTATATGAAATTCCAACTAAAATCAAAATTTAAGCCTACTGGCGACCAACCCCGCGCAATAAAGCAATTGGTTGAAGGCCTGGAGTCTGGTGTTAAAAACCAGGTGCTTTTAGGCGTTACAGGGTCTGGAAAAACCTTTACGCTGGCTAATGTTATTGAAAAAATACAAAAACCAACTTTAGTTATTTGCCCAAATAAAACCTTGGCTGCTCAACTTTACCAAGAATTTAAAGAATTTTTTCCAAATAATGCAGTTCACTATTTTGTTTCATATTATGATTATTATCAACCAGAAGCATACATTCCCCACTCAGACACTTATATAGAGAAGGACGCTAAAATTAACGAAGAAATAGACAGATTAAGACACTCAGCTGTTCAAGATGTAACCTCTAGAAAAGATGTTATTGTTGTAGCCTCAGTTTCCTGTATTTATAATATTGGGTCGCCAGAAAATTACAGGGGCACTTCATTAGAAATTAAATTAGGGCAAAAAATAAAAAGGAAAGATTTTCTTTTTCTCCTAACCACACTACAATATCAAAGAAACGATATTGATTTTAAACCTGGGACATTTCGCGTTAGGGGAAACTTAGTAGAAATAAATATTGTTACAGGAGAAAAAATAATTCGCGTTGAACTTGGCGGAGATAAAATTGATAATATTTCTGAATCGCTACCGGGATTAGAAAACAAGTTTAAATCTTCTGGAGAGAAAATCATGCTATTTCCTGCAACTTTTTGGGTTGCTCCTCAGGAAAAACTTAAAATAGCAATTGAAAATATAAGGCAGGAGCTGGAAGAACAATTAAAGAAACTTAAAAAAGCAGGAAAGCTCTTAGAAGCAGAAAGACTAGAGCAAAGGACAAGCTATGATTTAGAAATGCTAACTGAAACTGGCAGGTGCCAAGGAATTGAAAACTATTCTAGCCATATGGAATTTAGACAACCAGGGCAAGCACCTTTCTCTTTGGTTGATTATTTTAATTATTTTAACCCTTCGACAGGCTCAGGGCTGGCCCAAAATTTGATGTTTATTGATGAATCACATATTTCTATTTCGCAAATTAGAGCTATGTCTATTCAAGACAAAATAAGAAAGCAAACTTTAATTGATTTTGGATTTAGATTGCCATCAGCTATTGATAATAGACCATTAAATTTTGCCGAATTTGAGAACAGGCAAAAACAAACTATTTATGTATCAGCCACCCCTGCCCTCTTTGAACGACAAAAAGCAGAGAATCATATTGTCGAACAGTTAATAAGACCAACAGGCTTAATAGAACCATCTATAGAAATTAAAAAAACAGAAAATCAGATTAAAGATTTAATGGAAGAAATAAAAAAACAAATTGATAAAAAACACAGAACCTTAGTTGTTACCTTAACAAAGAAACTTGCTGAAGAAATTGCCGACTACTTAACCGATCATGGAATTAAAACTCAATATTTACATTCTGAAATTAAAACCATGGAAAGACCAGGAATTCTAAAAGACTTAAGAACCGGAAAATACGATGTTTTGGTGGGAATAAATTTACTAAGAGAAGGAATCGACTTACCAGAAGTCTCCCTAGTAGCTATTTTAGATGCAGATAAAGAGGGGTTTTTGAGAAATGAAACCACCTTAATACAAACTATGGGCCGAGCTGCTAGACACATAAATGGACGTGTCATATTATATGCTGATAAAAAAACTATTTCGATGCAAAATGCCATTAAAGAAATAAATAGAAGAAGGAAAATTCAGGAGGAATATAATAGAAAAAATCACATAACTCCAACGACAATCATCTCTGATATAAGAGATTGGGGGTTTTCAAAAAAAGAAGATATCGATGAAGAATTTTGGGTTGTTAATGACAAAAAGCTTTTAGAAAAAGAAATGAAAGCAGCGGCAAAAAATCTAGACTTCGAAAGAGCATCCGAAATTAGAGACTTAATAAAAAAGCTAAATGACAAATAAACCTTACTTATACCGCTATTGCAAAAAAAGTAATTATATGGTATGTTTATCATATATAAATTCATAGAAATGGTGTCGCCATTTGTATGATTAATCAAAATTATGGCAATAACAAAATCAGCAAAAAAAGCTATCAGACAATCTGCAAAAAGAAATGCACACAACGTTGTCTACAAAAACAAAATTAAAGCAGTCGTAAAAGAAGCTCGCGCATTGGTCTCTAAAAAGAAGATGGCAGAAGCAAAAAAGCTTTTACCAGAAATATATAGAGCATTAGACAAAGCAGCTAAGGTGGGTATTATCAAAAAAAATAATGCTTCAAGAAGAAAATCTAGACTTACAAAATTGATAGATAGCAAATAATTTAAAAACCGCCCTTTATGGGCGGTTTTTAAATTTCGGCAAACAATAAGTCTATAGCTGTTTCTGGCTCAACTTTGCCAGTTTTAATGTCTAAATCTACCTGGAAAATTTTCCAGTAGATTTTTTTTAATTTATCCATAGAAAATTGATTGCATAAATAAGAGCTCTTTTGTACTACAAAAGGATGCAAACCAGACATTTTGGTAATTGCTCCATAAGGAGTTTTTTTCTCTTGTAAATCTTTGATAATTAAAAGTGTCCTAAACTGATAAGCAATCATTCCAAGTATTTTTAAAGGAGCCTCGCCGTCATCAAGGTGCTTATGGAGTAAAGATAATGCAAGTTTTTTATCTGTAGATGCTATAGCCTCTATTGTTTTAAAAAAATCGTTCTCTGTATTTGGCTTTACTAATAAGACAACGTCTTCTTTTGCTATTATACCGCCTTTTTTGTAACTAGATAATTTTTCAATTTCATTTGCCATTTGCCATAAATCACTTTTCACAAAACTAATAAGCAAATCTATAGCATCGCTGTTTATTTTTGCCTTATTATTTGCAAACTCCACTATTGCCCATTTTTTTAAATTAGCGGAATCTAATAATTCGAACTCCTGACATTTAGCATTTTTTTGTAGATCTTTAAAAAGTTTAGTGCGTTTATCTGGAACATCTTGCTCATAAATAACAATGATATCTTTTAGTTCTTCCAAATTTTTCACCTCCTTTAACAGCTTCTCTTGAAAGCTCGTGTCATCAAAGACATTCTTTAAAATTATTAATTTTTTTTCTGCAAACATTGAGTTAACTTGCAGGTTGGAATAAAAATCACTAAATTCATTTTCTCCAGCATTTATATAAATTAAATTCAATCCAGATTTATGTTTTTCTTTGTAACTTAGAATAATCTCTTCCAATTTTCTTTTTGATCTATATGAATCCTCGCCGTAGATAAAATATATCATTTTTGACACATTGGGCAAAAAAAGTACTTCTGCCTCCAAATGTTTTTCTTTTTATTGCATTAACACATCTAGCACATTTTAACCCCTCTCTACTGTAAACCTTTCTTTCTACATGAAAACCCCCTTTTGTACCGTCTGGCTTTCTATAGTCAGAAAAACTATCGCCGCCCAATTTAACAGCTTTTTCTAGAACCTTTTTCATGGCCAGATAGATCAACCTTAACTCTTTTTTATTAAGTTTTGCAACGCTTTTTTCAGGATTAACCTTTGACCACCACAAAATCTCTGAGGCATAAATATTCCCAATTCCTGCGATTACTTGTGGAACCATTAAAACCTGCTTTATTTTTCCTTTCTTATATTCTAATACTTCTTTAAATTTGTTAAATGTGAAGCTCTTATCTAAGGGCTCGGGCCCTAAATTTTTAAATTCTTCTGAGTTTAATAGCTCGTTTGTTTTCCACAACTCAACTTTTGCAAATTTCCTTGCGTCCGAGAGAGCCATCATTTGACCTTCCTTAAAAAAGAAAATCAAGTGAAGAAATCTATTATATGGATCATCAAGAGGGCCAGATTTTTTAGACTTCCACTGCCCATTTACTTGTTTCCACTTCCCAATCAATAAATGCCCGGTCATTTTTTGGTGTACTAAAAGAGAATAGCCGTCCGATAAATCAAAAATTATATTTTTGGCACGCCTCCAAATTTTTATAATTTTTTTGTTTCTTATTTGTTTTTCAAACTCATGAAAATCTTTTGGTTTTTTAACTAATTTTTCCCAGTCAGACCAAATAGAAACAAAGGTCCCTTTGAGGACCTTTGCATTTAAACCCTTTACAGTTGTTTCTACTTCAGGTAATTCTGGCATATATTATTTATCTACTCTGTTACTTTCTCGATACCATCAACAAGATTAGCTTTTTTAGAACTTCGGGTTGTTTTGATTTTTGCTGGTGCCTCTGTAACATTGACTGCTTCTGCTTGCGATACTGGTTCAGGTTCAGGTTCCGCTTCAACCGGCTTTACTGGCACTTGGCTCTGTTGACCCTGTTGCTTTAATAACTTTTCAATTTCAAATGTTCTATTTTTAACTTTTTGCTCTAATGCATTTATGGTTTCCTCTAAATCAGCAGTTTTTGCTTTAACTTTTATGTTTACCGTTTTCTCTGAGCTTTCTGCTTTATTCCTGCTATTTTCTAGGTCATCTGCGATTTTATTGAAAATTTGAGCTAATTCACCAAACTCATCTTTAGTCTCTAAATAAAATCTGGCTTTTGTATCGCCCCTACTTAAGTCTACGGCTCTTTTCAATATTTTTTCTATAGGGTTAGCAACGCTTTGCCCCACATATAACCCGTAGAAAAATATAAAAACAGATAATAAAAATAAAATAATATAAAAGCTTGGCTGTATCCCGTCTGGATTCAATGCTATAAAAACGACTATTGAAAATAAACCAGCAAGCATAACAGGCACGGCTAATTTAAATGAAATTTTATCCATATATTAAAATTATTTTTTAATAAGTTATTAACTTAATTATGAACGGAAATTAACTAAGTTAATTATAGTCCAGTTGTGTCAAGCGGTCAACGAGACTATAAAATTCTAAACTATTAAACACGTCTGATACTTTTTTTGCGTCAAATTTTCCAAACTTACAAGACTCAAGGTTAAAATCTATTTCTACATCTGCTTTCATTTGAGCCAATTCTCGCGACATTAATGCAGACTCTTTATTTTCTTTTAATGCTTCCTTAACTTTTGGCTTCAAAATTGCTGTATCTGTTGCAAGCTCTTCGTAAAGATTTTTTATATTGCCATATTTTTGAATTATTTCCGCTGCGGTTTTTTTTCCGATACCCGCCACTCCAGGAATATTATCTGAGGCATCTCCAGTTAAAGCTTTAAAATCTACCATTTGGGAAGGCTCTACCCCAAACCTTTCTCTTACTTTTGCCACGTCATAAATAATAGTATCTTTTATGCCCTTCCCTAGAGTGTAAACTTTTATTTTTTCATTAACTAATTGCGTGTTATCCATATCTCCTGAAACAATAAAAATATCTACATTTGGCGTTTTAACACATATAGTAGCAATTAAGTCATCCGCTTCTACCCCCTCAACGGCAAAAATTGGAATTCCCAAGGCCTCAACAACAGTTTTTGTAACTGGAATTTGCGAAACAATTCCGCTGGGCGTTACAGGCCTTTGCGCTTTATATTCCTTAAACATTTCGTGGCGAAAAGTTGGACTTTTTGTATCAAAACAAGCAACAACATAATTAGGCTTTAAATCAGTTATAGCCTTAAACAATGTCAACAAATACCCATAGACCGCCCCTGTTTCCTGCCCTGCCTTTGTCATTAACGGTGGCAAAGCATGAAAGGACCTGTGCAATAATGCATTAGAATCTATAATAATTAATCTTTTATTCATAACTTATTGTATCACATTTTAAAAGTTATCTCTCTGTTATTCTCCCCTGCTACCTTAAAATTTATTTTTATAATATTTTTTGACAAAACTTTTTTTATTCTTTCTGGCCATTCTACTGCCACAATATTTTTTTGGTTAGAAACTATTTCATTCCAGCCTAATTCTAAAACATCATTTTCATCTTTTAATCTATAACAATCAAAATGATAAAAATTACTACCTTTGCCTGGAGAGGTAAACCTTTTCATAACTACAAATGTAGGACTTAACACTTTTTCTTTTACCCCTAAGCCCTTAGCAAAGCCCTGCAAAAAAGTTGTCTTACCCCCACCTAAATTTCCATACAAAGCTAAAACAATTGCCTTATGATTTAGCGGATTTTTTAAAGAAATTTTTAATATTTCTTTAGCGAAGTCTTGGCCCAATTTTTGCGTCTCTTTTGTATTGGTGGTTGTGTATTTTATTAACATTGACTTATATGCTGAAATTTTATAGGGTATATTAACATTAAAAACATGCAAAACTATGGAAAATTTAATAGAAACTAAGCAACTAATAACAGATTCCAAAAATATTTATTTAATAACTTCACAAGAGCCAGAGGCAATTTCGTCTACATTGGCTCTTTTTTATACTTTAAAAGATTTAGGCAAAAATGTAAACTTAATTATAGATTCTCTGCCAGAAAATTTGAACTTTTTAGCACCTTCATTAGACTTTATTTCATACCCTAAAAACTTTGTAATTTCCGTTCCAAATAAAGTAGCTCAAATTTCTCAAATATATTATGAGAAGAATGATGACGCTCTTAAAATACATTTGACACTTGAGGGTGGAGCAATAAAAAAGGATAATATTTCATTATATTTTGCAGAAGCAAAACCAGATTTAATTATAACTATTGGAATTAAAGATTACCAAAAAGAATTAGCAAGCAAATTAAATTCCTTTGGCTTTTTATTAGATTCGCCAATTGTGGATATAGATAATAGCCAAGACAACCAAAAATTTGGTAAGATTAATTTAATAAGCGACGGCTCAATACCAGAAGTAATAATTGATATAACGGAAACCCTTACAAAAGAGGCCAGCAATTGCCTTTTAACAGGCTTAGTAGTTTATACAAATAACTTCAAAAATAAATTAACAGCAGATATTTTCCAAACAGCTTCTAATTTATTAAAAAATGGTGCTGATTTAACCCAAATACAAAATAATATTAAACTGTCTTAATAAACAAATGGAAGAAAATAAAAGATTACTTGGTTCGGTAACAGTTTCTCCAAAAATTATTGAAGAAGTAAAAAGCCAAGTAAAAGATATTGGCGGATTTAAAGCCAAAATTCAACAGCATTTAATTGAAAGTATAACAGAACTTTTAGATGTTATATTGTATGGATCAATAACGCTTGATGTTTCTGATATCCACATTGAACCACAAGAAAAAGAAGCCAGGCTGAGAATTAGATTAGATGGAATTTTGCAAGATGTTACTTTTTTTGATCACGCTGTTTACCGACATTTAATTTCTAGATTGAAACTTTTATCAAAGTTAAAATTAAATATAACTGACAAGCCTCAAGACGGAAGATTTACAATAGAAGTTGATGAACTGCTTATTGAAGTTAGAACCTCTTCCCTGCCAGCAGAATATGGAGAGTCAATTGTTATGAGAATTTTAAATCCAAAAAGTTTAATTTCTTTGGATGATTTAGGATTAAGGAAAGATTTATATGAAACTTTTAAAAAAGAAATTGAAAAACCAAATGGAATGATAATTGTTACTGGTCCAACTGGTTCTGGAAAAACAACAACACTTTATGCTTTTTTGAAAAAGATTCAAAACCCAGAAATTAAAATTATTACAATTGAAGATCCAATTGAATATCACTTAACAGGAGTCTCTCAAACGCAAGTAGCGCCAGAAAAAGGATACAACTTTTCCGATGGATTACGGTCTATTGTTAGGCAAGACCCAGACGTTATATTAGTTGGAGAAATTAGAGATTTAGAAACTTCTAAAATAGCCCTGCAAGCTGCGCTTACTGGTCACTTGGTGTTATCAACATTACACACTAATGACGCAGCTGGAACCATTCCAAGGCTTGTAGACTTAGGCGTAGACCCTTCATCTATTGCATCTGGCTTAAAAATGGCCGTTGCCCAAAGGCTAGTCAGAAAAGTCTGCAAACAGTGCTCCACCCTAACAGACCCAACTCCCGAAGAATTAGCAGAAATGAAAAGGGGTTTAAAATCTTTGCCTAAAAATATAGAAATTCCCGATTTAGATAAAGTAAAAATTGCCAAAGCAAAAGAAGGCGGATGTGAGACTTGTAATTTTACCGGGTATAAAGGAAGACAGGGCTTATTCGAAGCATTTTTAGTTGACTCAGAAATGGAAAGATTTATTTTAACCAATCCCCCGGTTTCTACTGTTAGAGATTTGGCAATTAAAAAAGGAATGGCAACAATGTATCAATCTGGATTAATAGATATAGCTCTTGGAAAAACAACATTCGATGAAGTTGCTAGAGTTGTTGAAGCTGACGAAGAAAAAATGCCAGAGGTTCCTGCAAAATAAATCAAAAAATTATAAAAAAAGAGCCTATAACAGAATCATTATAAGGCTTCATTAGAAAATTATTTGAATTTGCGGAATTCCACTTCAATAAAGACTTTTCTATCAACGGATTGCCCGCTCGAAAGACAAGCTTCGTGACTACCTGTAAACCCGATATCTCTTATTGCCTCTGCGCCAGCCTGCCAGGTTTCAGTAGAAAGTATCATCATTGCTATTTTAAAGGAAAGATTTTTCAATGAATCAGCGTCATCCCCTTCTTCTGGATCTATCGATATTTTTAGCCGCATAAATTGTTTTTTCTCTACTTTTTGGAAGTTTAGTTGCCCATTTTAAATCAAAGATCAAAATAAAAGTGGCTTTAGAGCTGGAGGTGTTCTTATGTCTGGGACATAAATAAAAACTTGCCTGAGGAATAATTGAGCCGGAGCAGAATTATCCGAAGCTGAGGTAAGTTCAAATAAATACCTCCAACTCTAGAGCCACTTTCAATATAAGACTAATATTCCTGATTGTAGCATTTTTTAATATATATGTCAAGCACTATACCAGAAAAACCACTAAATATAGATGAACCACTAGACTCTGCCTTAAGGCCGAGTTCTTGGCATGATTATGTCGGGCAAGACAAAATAAAAGACAATATTAAGGTAATTATTACTGCTGCCAAACAACGGAATCAAAGTCCTGACCACTTATTGCTTTATGGAAACTCTGGCCTAGGAAAAACTACCTTAGCCTACATAGTAGCCAACGAAATGGGCAAAAAAATTAAATCCACCTCTGGCCCAGCCCTTGAAAGAGCTGGTGATTTAGCTGCAATTCTAACAAACCTATCAGAAGGAGATGTTTTATTCTTAGATGAAATTCATAGAATAAATAAAACTATTGAAGAATATTTATATCCTGCCATGGAGGACGGTAAATTGAATTTAATTTTGGGTAGAGGCCCAATGGCTCGCACAATGGAATTAAAACTTCCAAAATTTACCTTAATTGGAGCCACAACAAGACCCGGTTTATTGTCTGCTCCCCTGCGCAATAGATTTGGCGCAACTTTTCAACTTAATTTTTATAACATTGAAGATGTTAAAAAAATTATTGAAAGATCTGGAAAGCTTTTAAAAATAGTAATGGAACCCGATGCAATTTTAGCAATTGCCGAGCGTTCAAGGTTTACACCAAGGGTTGCAAACAGATTAGTAAAAAGAGTGCGGGATTTTGCTCAAGTACAAGGAGCTGAAATTATTACAAAAGAAATTGCACACCACGCCCTAGATTCTTTAGAAGTTGATTTAATGGGCCTAGAACCAAGTGACAGAAATATTTTACAAGCTTTAATTGAAAAATTTGGTGGCGGCCCTGTTGGACTACAATCTTTAGCAGCAGCTTCAATGGAAGAAGAAGAAACAATTTTAGACATTTACGAACCCTACTTAATGCAATGCGGATTAATTGAGCGCACCCCAAAAGGACGAACGGCCACTAACCTAGCCTACGAGCATATGGGCCTTGGGCACTTACGCAAACAAAGCGGATTATTCTAACCAATAAAAAATCACTCCCCCGAGTGATTTTTTAATTTATTTATTGACCCTTAAGCTCTCTGATAAAGGCCTCTGCCTCTTCTCTAGTATTAAAAGGCTGACTAATTGTTTTAATAGTTTTAACAATGTCTGTACCCTCCTCGTTCCAAATATCCTCGTCTTCTGGGGGAGTTTCTACATTAATAATTGTGAAATTATCTCCAGAAGGGCCAGAATTAGTAATATGATGTTCTTCTACAAAAAATCTCTTTTCTGCCTCACCTTCTTGTGTAGGCATCCCACTTTCTTGTTTTAACATAAATTTTTTATTTAATTATATTTACTTCTAGTTTACCCCCCCCAGTAGAAAGTCAAGTTAAAACAAAAACCCACCTATCTGGTGGTTTTTTATTTTATAAATTATTTTTCTCCATTCTGCCATTTTACGCTTTTTAGAAAGGGGGCGTAAATATCTTCGTCTATTCCAATTACTAAGGGGTCTTTTTTGTAGGTTTTGGTTTCGAATTTTATATCGCCGACATCTTCAATAACGGCAATTGGAGTTTGCTCTGCGCCCTCCCCCATTTCATAAACTGCGGCGGCGCACAAAGAATCTACTATGTTTGTTTGGGACATTTTTAGTTTTCTTCCAAAAATATCTTTTTTATTTCTGTAGTCTCGTAAAGGGTAAAAACCATAATAAGCAATTCCAATTCCCATTATTCCTGTGCGCAAAGGCGTGGTATGGCTGTCGGAAATTATTACTCCAAAGTTTTCTAACTTGAACTCTTTTTTTATAAAGTTATAAATTTCTTTAGCATCGTCAAAAGGATTTTTAGGCCACAAAATGTAATACCCGTTAGCATTGCTTTCGTCTATGCCAGATGTTGGAATTAAGATATTATTTTTAATTGTCAGCATAACATCGTGCGGAGATGCACTTTTTTGTCTATTTATATATAGATCAGCCTCTTTTTTTATCAGATAGTCTTTATCTAGGCTCTTATCTATCTTTATACAATCTCCGCGCCAGATAGAAACCACCTTAGAAGTAATTACTATAATAGACTTTTCCTTAAGTTTATAATGTAAAAGGCTCTGCTTAATAACAGATAGCAAGTTATCTTGTGGCGGAATTAGAGTCTTAGTTTTGATTGCCTTAACTAACATGTTTTTATCTCCTACGAGAAAGACTTAAAAAATTTAGTAGAGACTAAATAGTTTTGATTAACTAATGGTTTTAATGATGAGGCAAATTTGAAGTCTGCGAGTTTATCTAAGATAAAATTAAACGCTAAACAGCTAGACCAAATTCCAATTGTAAAAAACCCTCTTTCAATAAATACTACTGGAATTAAAGCAATCCAAATTGCTGGAGTTAAAGTAAATGTATATAAGAAGATAACTGAGCCTACTGCATGTGCGGTAAATGTAGCGCCCAAACTATTTAAAATTAATCTTTTCTTAAAGAAGCTGGCTACAAAAGGAATTAACCAAATTGCTGAATATAACCACGCTTCCCTGCCAACTGGATTTAGTAAAAACAAAGCAATACAAATTGGAAATATTATAGCTGTATATTTTTTATTTAATCCAAAATAAACTGCTGCTAATATTGCTGGCAAAAATCTAATTACTGTTAAAAAATCTACTGGCTGATGAAAAACTATAATATTTAAAGCCCTAACAAAGAAAGCCGAGATAGCCCCAAAAATTGGCCCCAAAAACATTCCGCCAGTTGGCCCCAATAATTCAAACAAAGTGAACTTTTGAGTTGAGCCAATTATTTGACTTACTGAAATTTGAAAAGCCAATAGCCCTAAAATTGTGAATATTATTAAAAACAGTATTTTTCTTTTATTTGATATTTTTTCCATTATTATATTTATTAAGTTAATTTGTATTTCTAAATATACTCCATTTAGGTTAAAATACAAGAATATAATGCCTATGAAAAAAATATTGCTTAGTTTTGCTTTATTATTACTTTTTCATCCAATTTTTACACAAGCTACATCAATAGATATTAATTCTGCCACACTGTCACAACTAGATGAATTGACTGGGATTGGCCCAGCATATGCCCAAAGAATAATTGATGGCCGCCCATACGCTTCGGTTAACGACTTGGACAAAATAAAAGGAATTGGCCCCGCAACCTTACAAAAAATAAAAGACCAGGGCTTTGCTTGTGTTAGCTGTAAGACAGAGATTAATGAAACTATTCAACCCACAAAAGAACTAGCGCCCATCTCCCCCCTATCAACAATTTCATATCCTAGTGGAATATTTATAAATGAAGTTTTACCAAACCCAGCTGGCGCTGACGAAGCCAATGAATGGATAGAATTATATAATTCTAATAGTATAGATGTTGATTTGTCTGGCTGGCAGATTCAAGACACTAATGGAACGCCAAAAACTTTTACCATAAACCCTTCGACAAGCTCAGGGCAGGCTAAAATTACTGCCAACGGTTTTTTAGTTTTTAAACGTCCTGACACAAAAATAATGCTTAATAATGATGTTGATGGCTTAAACCTTTTAACACCAGATAAAAAAATAGTTGATTCTATAAATTACCCCAAAGCTCCGTTGGGCCAATCTTATAGTAAAACCTCTTCGAGTTGGGCCTGGAGCACAACTCCAACTGCAAGCGCACAAAATATTGTTACTGGAGTAAAAGTCTTGTCAAAAATTAAAAATTCTGTTAATAATGACTTATCAGTTGATAGCTTAGCGAGTGTCAGCAAGAGCTTAAACACAAACCAAGATACACAAAAGAATAATCCTTGGTTTTTATTTTATATAGTTTTATTAGTAACTATAATATTAGCCACAATTATATTATTTATTAAATTGAGGTTAGGAAAAGAAAAAGCTTAATATTCTATACTAACTCTCAAAACCAATATGTCAGGACATAGTCATGCAAAAACAGTTATGGCCACAAAAATGGCCAATGACGCAAAAAAAGGGAAAATATATTCTAAATATGGCAGATTAATTACCATTGCCGTAAAAGATGGCGGTGGCTCAGGAGACCCTACCAAAAATTCCAAGCTTAAAACAATGATTGAACAGGCAAAAAATGTAAACATGCCTAAAGAAAACATTGAGAGAGCTATCAAAAAAGGTACTGGCGAATTGGCTGGTGAAAGTTTAGAAGAAGTATCTTTTGAGGGGTTTGGTCCAGGAGGAATTGCCCTAGTAATAAATGGAATTACAGACAATACTAATAGAACATTAGGAGAAATTAGAACCATTCTTAACCAAAATAATGGCAAATTAGCTGGCGAAGGAGCTGTAAGATGGATGTTTGAAAAAAAGGGTTCTATAATATTAAATATTAAGAATCAAGAACCAGCAATTCAAAAAGACGAACTTGAAATGACTGCTA
>Ga0247841_10007504_pt1 | contig 16185 bp, 18 predicted proteins | sample LaCruzMarch2015__2_FD_192410 | JGI IMG/M metagenome (GOLD analysis project Ga0247841, IMG submission 192410) | Freshwater microbial communities from meromictic Lake La Cruz, Castile-La Mancha, Spain - LaCruzMarch2015_18m | ecosystem: Environmental > Aquatic > Freshwater > Lake | place: Spain... | reverse complement strand
CAACTCAAGCTGACACCCCTGTCATCCTGGGGGACCAATTACGTGCCGCCGGCCAATGTGCCTGTCGATCCCACAGTGAATACCCGGGTCTCGCCCCTGAACCAATTGCTGGCTATGGATGCGCCAACCTATTTCAATTATGTCTGCCATTTGCTGGTGGACAATCCGCCCTACAAAGCGGATGCACCGATGTTAATTAGCCTGGCGAAAATAGGAATTAAGCCGGGTGCTGATTACCAGTCTTATTATGCAGGGCTGGATAACAATGTTCAGATGGCGATCCAGGCGGGTTATCAGTCAGCTCTTGCCAGGATTCCAACTACGCCCATGGGTGCTGTTAAGAACGGGTGGCAAATGTTGTACGGCACAGGTGATTACGGGACAAACTATATGTTTAGAGCAGCCGTCGCTTATGAGGGGCTGGGCGCCAATCTCGTTGATGACGCCTTTTATCCGGCGTCATTTATCGGCGTCGACGGTCAAAGATACTCCAGCGCTGATAAGTATACGCTACATCTGAATAAGGACCAGGTGCCGCCTGTTAACGGCTTCTGGTCGCTTACCATGTACAACGACCAAATCCATTTCGCGGCAAATCCGATAAACAGGTATTGCGTAGGTTCATTAAGTGATCCACCTCTGATCACGAATCCCGATGGTTCGATCGATATTTATTTGCAGACCGCTTCGCCTGACTCTGCATTAACGTCCAACTGGCTGCCGGCCCCGGCCAGCGGCGCCTTTTCATTGACGCTAAGACTATACTGGCCGCAGGAGCAGGTTCTTGATAAGTCCTGGGTACCTCCGGCAGTGCAAAAGGTGGATTAACGAGAATTTAGCAGGGAGATTAGATATCGCGTGTAAATTGTCAGTGGCATATCAGTTATTTATAAGTCCGCTGTCAAGCATACCTGAAAAACCTCCTTTATACTGAATGTAAAGTAACATCAAAGGAGGTTAAAATTGAAAAACAAATTCGTAATCGTTCTACTGGCAATAGTGCTGCTGGCAGCAGTAGCGGCCACAGGTTGCACCTCGGGCGTGACGACCGAGCAGTATATGTCTTTGCAGGGCCAGGTCAATTCACTCAATAACTCACTCAGTTCGACTCAGCAGCAGCTGGCTTCGACTCAACAGCAGCTGGCTGCAGCCCAGCAGTCTCTCACCCAGGCGCAATTGCAGCAACAGCAGCAGCTTAAGACGTACGTGACTTCCTCCCAGCCGGAGACGGTGTATCAACCCACCGTCATCTATCGGACTTATCCGTATGTATATGAAACCTATCCGTACCGTCCCTATCCGTACGTAAATCCGTGGTATCGACCCCCTGCGCCTCCCAGGCCTCCCATGCCTCCTCCTCCGGGGCCTCCTGCTCCTCCGCCTCCCGGTCCTCCGCCTGCTCCGTAGTAGCTGATCAGGGTGATTATAGAGGGAGGAAGCAATGCAACCGGCATTGCTTCCTCCCTCGGTTTATCGCTTGCCGCCTAAGATATATTGATCCTCGAATTTAAATTCCTGCTCTTTAAATAACATCAAGCAGACATCCACAACCTCGGGATCGTAAAGTTTGCCCCTATTCTTTGTAATCTCGTTTAAAGCTTTGTCGATACCCAGCGCCGCTCTATAGGGGCGGTGTGAAGACATGGCTTCCACCACGTCGGCTACCGCAAGTATCTTGGACTCGGTCAACATCTCACTGCCGGTCAACCCTTTGGGGTAGCCGGACCCATCCAACCTTTCATGGTGCTGCAGGACCATCAGGGCGACCGGGTGGGAGAATTCAACGTCGCGAAGTATGTCATAGCTGCCCAGCGGGTGCGCTTTGATAAGATTCAGTTCCGTATCGGTCAATCTGCTGGGTTTACTGAGAATATCAGATGGTACATACATCTTCCCTATATCATGAATTTTAGCAGCCATTATCAGATGTTCGATGCGCAGATCATCCAGCTTCATCTCACGGGCTATGGCGCCGGCCAGGTCAGCTACCCGCTGCTGATGTCCGGCGGTATATGGATCTCGCATCTCCACCACCTTGGTCATCGTATCTACAAGAGCTCGCAGCGTCCTCTGCAATGCCTTGAGGGAGGCTGCACTATCTTCTTCCGCCTTCTGTCGCTCGGTGGAATCGCGGCTGTACACCAGGGCAGCATATACCTGCCCGGATGCGTCGATTAGCGGGATCCCATATGTATCGTACACATGCTGTGAGCCGTCAGCCCAGGTAACAAGGTTACCGGGATTCTGTACTAAATGTCCTTGAAAGGTTTGTTGGTCATCAGCGTGAAAACCCGCAATGCCTTTGTCCGGATTGCCCAGGCACAGCTCCTCGGAGAAGAAGTCAGTATCCGGCCTGCCGATCATATCCTGCGGGGATAGATGCTGCGCCTCAGCGAAGCTCTTATTGACCAGCAGGTACCTATGCTCAAAATCTTTGACCGCCATCCAATCGGGAGTAGAATCTATGACATTCTGCAGCAAAGCTTTAGACCCGAGGAGCGCATCGTCAGATTTCTTGTGCTCCGTAATATCAGTAATCAGGCCTGTAACACCCACGATCTGGCCCTCTTTGTAAATCGGACGGCTGGACGAACGCACAAATATGATGGCGCCGTCTTTATCCAGGATGCGGAATTCCCATGGCTCCATCTGTCCTGATAGCAGGCGGCTATAGCTGCCCAATAGTCCTGATATGTCGTCCGGATGAATATATGAGGCAAAAGACTGCCCTAATAATTCGTTCACTTTATATTTGGTAACCCGCTCAACCACAGGGCTGATATAGGTTATAGTCTGCTCCGTATCCAGCGTGCACAATACGTCATTGATATTCTCCACGAGCGTGCGATATTTTTCCTCGCTTGTGTTAAATGAGTCTACCAGGCTTTTCCTCTCGGTAATATCTGTGGAGTTGCCCAGGACAGCCCGTTCCCCGCGGTATGAGATGGAGATGACTGTCTCTAATATCCAACGCACTTCACGATCACGGGTAAATATTCTGAATTCGTAAGGTGTTTCGCGTAATCCCTTAAGCATGCTGACAGCGTTTGTTCTGACAATATCCCTGTCCGCCGGGAAGACCAGGCTTAAATGATGCATGTCCCGCAGTTCATCTTTATTATGGCCGGTGATCTTTTCAAATGCGGGGTTGCAGGACACAAATCTGCCGCTTTGCCCGACATATTTGCCTACAGGCGAGCTTGTATAAATGGATTTAAACAGATCCTCTCTGCTTTGATTGTCGACACCGGTCCAGACTTCGCTTAAGGACCGTTCCTTTTCCCTTTTATACCGCTTCACTTTTATCCCTGCACGTATTTTGTTACACCAATGATGTTATATCATATTCGAACACGCATACGTAACTGCTATTTATATACCCGCGTATGCAAATAAGCAAGATTACTATGGTACCATTACTAAAGTACTGGACAGTTTGTCCGGTTTACCTTGAAACAATATAATTTAATGACATTGTCTAAACGTGAAATGGGAGCCGATATCGCCAGGACGAAGGTCTCTCTAGTCAGGTGCGATACTTACGACGAAGAATCCGTCTACAAAGCAGTCGGACAGGGATTGGAGCTGCTGGGTGGTGTAAAGCTCTTTGCCGGGCCCGGCGATAGGATCGTGTTAAAGCCGAATGTATTGCTGGGCTCCAATCCGGCTACCTGTGTTACCACTCATCCCGCCGTCTTCAGGGCCGCCGGTCGGTTGATGCGGGAAACAGGCGCTCACGTCTCTTACGGAGACTCCTCCTCCATAGGCAAGTGCGAGGGTAACTGCCGCCGCTCAGGGCTCAAGCAGGTTGGAGATGAGCTGGGCCTGACCATCGCAGATTTCGACAGCGGCCGGACGGTCAGCCACCCGGGCGCGCTCCTGGTCAAGAGTATGACGATCGCCAATGGTGTGCTGGATTGCGACGGCCTGGTGAGCCTGCCCAAATTCAAGACGCACGGCTTGATGCGGTTTACCGGCGCTGTAAAAAACCAGTTCGGATGCATTCCCGGCTTCATAAAGGGTCAGTACCATGTAAAGCTGGCCGATCCGTACGACTTCGCTGCCATGCTGGTTGACATAAATACCTATATCAAGCCACGATTATACATTATGGATGGTATCCACGCGATGGAGGGTAACGGGCCGCGCAACGGCAGGGTGAGGAAGATGAACGTCCTGATGCTGTCCTCAGATCCGGTCGCGCTGGATGCCACGGCCTGCAGGATGATCAACCTTAACCCCGCAGTGGTGCCGACATCGTTGGCCGGCGAGGAATCGGGACTGGGTGACTACCGTGTTGAGAATATTGAAATCGTTGGCGAGAGTTTGGAGTCGTTCTATACACCTGAATTTGAAGTGAACCGCGCTCCGCCTTTGCACTGTAGCAGCAACCGTCTAATGAGCTTCGTCAAGAACCGGATCTGCGAGAAGCCGGTTATCGATAAGGCTAAATGCACGGTTTGCGGAACGTGTGTGCACATGTGCCCGGTGGAGCCGAAAGCGGTTGACTGGCACAACGGAGATAAAAAGAAGCCGCCCACATACAAATATGACCGCTGTATACGCTGCTTCTGCTGCCAGGAAACCTGCCCCGAGGGTGCGATCTCGATCAAAAACACGGCTCTGAGCAGGGTGCTCCAGAACGTGTAATAATCTGTTTCAACTGGATGCCGGGGTGTCGGATCATGCGGTAGTACTGATGCAGCCCGCGACCATGATCCTCGGGCCCGCGTGGACACCGATAGTTGGGCCGACCTTGGTGCGGATTATTTTGGCATTGGGGATGGCAGAGCTTATACGTTTGGTCAGGTCTTCAAGCTCATCCGGTGTGGTGGCATCTTCCACTACGATTTCCTCGGGATTGCCCGTCTTTTTAATCAGGTCAACCAGCAAATCTACGGACTTGGCGCGGCCACGCGCCTGGGTAACCGGGTGTATCACACCGTCTTTTAGCGTCAACACCGGGTTCAGCTTGAGCATCCCTCCCAGCAGCGCCTTGGCCAGACCGATACGTCCGCCTTTCCTCAGGTATTCCAGGGTGTCGAAAATCATATAGACGCGGATCTTCGGCAGGATATCCCCGATCATCTTGGTGATCTCTGCCATCTTGAGGCCTTTCTCAACCGCCCTGGCAGCTTTGAGTGTGGGCAGCAGTAAACCCGCGCAGGTCCATCTGCTATCAATAACCTCAATTTTGAGGTTGCTGTCCACCAGCTGTTTGGCCTGCACGGCGCTCTCATATGTGCCGCTGATGCCGCTGGATATGGTCAGCACCAGTATTTCATCTGTTTGTTTGGCCAGCTTCTGATATGCCTCGGCAAACACGCCGGGGGCGGGCTGTGACGTGGTAGGATGTACCTTGCCCTCCACCAGCATCTTGTAGAACTGAGCTCCAGTAAGGTTCACGCCGTCCTGATAGCTATCGGTGCCGAATTGCACGTTAAGTGGCACAATGGTTATGTCGTATTGTTTTCTAATTTCCTCGGGAATGTCCCCGGTACTGTCGCAAATAATCTTAATCATCCCTGATTTACCTCCATACATATATCTTGAGTGCTACAGTATAGGCCTCAAAATAGTCAGCCTGAAATCCGTAACATTACTTAATCTCACCGGTGCAAAGAATAACCCGCACTGCTCATTATCAAACGCAGTGAGGTGTAATTTATTGTTTGCTACCTCATGTAATGTGTAAATCCGTTTCATGGTTCAGAAAAGAAATCAGCTTCCTCGCTTGCCAGTTTGATGAACGCTTCTACTACGGCCGGATCGAAATCTATGCCCGACCTTTCTGTTACATACGTAAGAGCTTTCTCTTCGGACCATGCCGGGCGATAAGGCCGGTCGGAGGTCAACGCGTCATACACATCCACTATCGAAAAAATACGGGCTGCAAGCGGTATTTCGGCACCTTTTAATCCTCGCGGGTAACCCGTACCGTCCCATTTCTCGTGATGACAGTAAGGTATATCCAGGGCCCTCGTGAGGTAAGGTATATGCGAAAGCAGTTCAAATGCATATATTGTGTGTTCCTGTATCAGTTTGAATTCATCGACGGTAAGTTTGCCCGGCTTGAGCAGGATGCTATCGGGAATACCCATCTTGCCGATATCATGTAAAAGGGAGCCGCGGTGTACGTCTAATCGATCGGTTGTTTCTACAGCAAATTCGTTTGCCAGGCGTTGAGTTATTTCACTGACGCGGTGGCAGTGGCCGGCCGTTTCAATGTCGCGCAACTCAAGCGCATTTGCCCAGCCCTCCAGCGTTGCGTCATAGGTTTTTTCCAACTCGGCTGACAGCTTGCGCTCTGCCCGCAGAGAATTTATGAGAAAGCGGTACATGCGCACCAGCAGGGTAATGATTACGAGCAGGAGAAACATCATCGTGAGACCGACATTGATCCACCACGTGATACCGAGGGTGTATTCTGCCGGAGCAATCCAGGTTTGTGATATGCCGAAATAAGAAAAGAGGCAGAAAGCGCCGAAAATCAAAGCGCTTATAGCAGTGGTAATCCACCCGGTGCGAATCCCGATTAAAATAACACCTAAAATGGGCACTGCCATGAGATAAACGCGTCCGGAACCCTCCAGGCCGGTAGTCGCCATGTTCGTTATGGCCATAACGTAACCTGCTGACAGAAGTGTCAAACCGCGCAACCTGTAGTCGGTCCTTTTGAAGACAGCAAGAACAATTAGTGTAAGGTAGAGCGTACATAATATGATCAATAGGGTCCATGATTTCATTCTGGACATGGTGATTAATGTCCAGATAACCGTCGGTAAGGCTACAACCACAACGATGTACAGGATAATAGTCGTTGCCCGCGTACGCCATTGGGCCAGGACATCGTCAACATCGACGGTTTTGACGGCGGTATCAGCTTTACTGAACATCTTGAGAATTCCTCCTAATCCCGCAATAGGTATGGCGACTGATAGATATCTATGATACGATTGCTCCGGGTCTTATGCAATCCAATTGTAAATTGATGATCAAGCCGGGCAGAATAAAATAGCCTGGAGCCTATAAGCTCCAGGCTATCAGATAATCTAACTACCGCCGCCGGATCCCTTCCCGGGCCGTTGCTACGCGAGTCTATACCCCTTCTTTCTGAAGAGTTTGAGGCTGGCATCTACGGTGTCGGCATCGAAAAGTGTGCCCCTTTTACTGCTTATTTCCTCAAGTGCCACGTCTATTCCCAGGGCGGGGCGATAAGGCCTGTCGAACGACATAGCTTCCATTACATCGGCGATTGCCAGTACCTTTGCTTCGTGTAAAATGGCATCGCCTTTCAGCCCTGCCGGGTATCCCGAGCCGTCCAGCCTTTCGTGATGTTGAACTATCATCTGGCTGACCGGCCAGTAGAAATCCATGTTTGCCAGCACATCGTGAGCTACTTTGGGATGCTCCTTAACGATGTTGAATTCTATGCTGTTCAATTTACCCGGCTTGCTTAATATCTCGAATGGGATAACGATCTTCCCCACATCATGAATGCTGCTGGCGAGCGTAAGGCCGTGAATCCGGTCATCGGAATAATCCATTTCAGATGCGATGGCGCCCGCCAGCTCGGCCACACGTTTTTGATGGCGTGAAGTATAGGCATCCCTTTTTTCAAGCATAGTTGCCATCGCCTGGATAGTGCTCTCCATCATGCTCTGTAGTTTCAGGTTGTCTTGATTACCTCGGTCTCCTGGTTTTGGGCGTTCAAATATGTAATTAAGCCTCGGTTCTTTTAGCATAACGGTGTCTTTCCTCCCATAGAAGAACGAAATGGGGGGCGAAACGTTTATGCCGGGATAGCTGATCAGTACTGGAAAAAAATGAAGATATCTTAATCCAGTGGCAGAGAGCCTGTTGAACTCTTTAAACGCTTACTTCTTGAACTTCCATTTAACCGGCAGTTCCTCACCTGCCTTTTCGATGGCGCCGCTGTCAAACGGGGTGCGGGTGGACTGGTAGGCCATTCCCAATTCGTGCGCCAGGGCCTCAAATATGGCCTGGTCCTGCAGGTCCCGGCAGTCCTTTTCCGATATGTGGATGATGCCCCTGGTCGGAAGAGGAAGGATGATATACCATCGCGCGGCCCTGACCTCCGAATCTCCAAAATATTCCATGTCCAGGTCGCTCCACTCAGGCACTTCCAGTATGTTCATGACGGTGCTCTGCAGGCCCCTTTTTACGTGATTCGGCAGCCTGTACCAGGTTCGGACCGCTATATTTTTTAAGCGCGTGTCGCTCACGTTTATGGGAGGTTGTTTCGAAGGGAATTCCGACATCAGGCTGAGGATTAACCCCAGCATCAAAGGGATACAGGTATAAAAATATCTTTCCAGGCCCTGGTCGCTCGCCATAAAAAAAATAGTCCAGGCCGCGTAAAAAGCGAAGGCCCAGTAAAATGTGTGTATGCCGATCCTTTCCCTCGTGCTGAGCTCACGTGCAGGCACCATAAGAAAAGCTGCCAGGGATGCCAGGCCCAGGCATACAAGACCGATAACCTCCCCCATACTCTGGATTAGCATAGAGCACCTCCAAGTGGTAATTATAACAGCTGTTATCCAGGTATCAATAGGTATTTAGTCATACCGGTATCTATAGGTATTTAGTCATACCCGCACTGTCCGAAACGACAGTGTCCCGGCCGGAGGGCGTTGCCTGTTGTCCGTTGGCAGTATACAATAGCGGTAAAACAAGCGGAGGCAGGTGAAAGAATTGAGGATAAGGGAACTGCTGGAACTGGCGGTTGAGAACAGGGCATCCGACCTGCATCTGACCGTCCCATCGCCACCGATATTACGTATAGACGGAAGCCTTCATATAGTTCAGAACCTCAGCCCGCTTTCCCCCAAAGATGTAGAGAACTACTACGAAGAGATCACATCCACGGAACGCAGGTCGGAGTTCAGTAAAAACCGCGAGCTGGATTTTGCCTACAGTATCCCCGGGCTGACGCGCTGCCGGGTCAACATCCTCCAGCAGCGGTCTACCATCTCCATCGCTATCAGGCTTATCCCCTTTGGTGTCCCCACCATCGATGATCTTAATCTGCCCCAGATATGCAAGGATCTAATGCTAAAACCTTCGGGGCTGATCCTGATTACGGGGCCGACCGGCAGCGGCAAATCGAGCACGATTGCCGCCATGGTCAACCACCTTAATGAAAACAAGGCCAGCCATGTGATAACCATCGAGGATCCCATAGAATATGTCTATTCCAATAAGAAGAGCCTTATACTGCAGAGGGACATCGGGGAGGACACCTTCTCTTTTGATGCAGCACTCATTCACGCGCTCAGGCACGATCCGGATACTATAGTCCTGGGCGAGATACGCGAGATCAGTACTATGACCACCGCACTCAGGGCCGCGGAGACGGGGCACCTGGTGCTGGGCACCCTGCACACTATCGACGCGGCCCAGACGATTAATCGCATAGTGGACATGTTTCCCGCCGTTCAACAGGAGCAGATCAGGAACCAGCTCAGCCTGACCCTCACAGCTGTTTTGTGCCAGACGTTGATACCGCGGGCCGACGGCGTCGGCAGGGTGCCTGCCTGCGAGGTCATGATCGCCAACATGGCGTTGCGCAATGTCATCCGCGAAGGACGAATCCACCAGCTGTACAGTATCATACAGGTCTCAAAGAAAGACGGCATGCAAACCTTTAACCAGGCGCTGGCGGACCTCATGCGCAAAGGTATCATTACAGAGGAACAAGCATACCTGCGGACCAGTATGATCGAGGAGCTTAAGGGTATTTACGACTCCTATCATCATTAGGCTTTTGTCAGCTATTAACCGCAGGGGAGCAGTTCCCTTTTATTCCGGTTTGTTGTTAGTGCCGGCGGATAGATAGTCGATGGTGGGTGGCAACGTATGCTGATATTTGTTTCATTGGCTATTGGTTGCGCTGTCCTGGGCATACTGATAACGGTAATCCTGCTTGTGGTATGCCAGTATTTCGGCATCAGCCTGACTCAAAATCTATGGCTGATCAGCCTGCCCATCGCTATCGCCATTGCGCTCAACATACTGTTCATCGAAATATACGACAGGTCCAGGAAAAAGTGAGCACCGGCGGCGGGGCTATTTGTGCATTTTGCAGGTTAGTGCGCCGGAAGGGCACTTTTCTATTGTCCGCTTTATGGCTTCCGCTTCGGCGGCGTCGATATCAACCCACGGCCTCTTCATCGGTTTAAAAACTTCAGGCAGATGTGAGAAACAGTTGCCGGAATGGACACATTTTTCCGAGTCCCAGAAAACCGTGATATTGTCGTTGCTGTAAATCCTTTTCATATCACTAATAATTGTACACAGAATTGAACATCACAGCTCGGCATTCTGTATAATATACAGGAAATTCATAAGGAAATGTAAATGATGCGTAAGAAACTATTATTTTCATCTTTGTCCGTATTCGTACTACTTGTGTTAACGTGTCTTTCATGCTCATTGCTGCCTGGTCAGGGCATCAGCTATGATCCGGCGGAAAACTATACCGCTTTCCTGGTACTCGATAACGAGGTAGGCAGGGCCTCGCTGGCTACAATGAAGCAGCGTTCCATAGGTGAGGGATTGGAGATAGGTCCCGTCGAATATTATAAACAGGGCGCCAAAGACTTCGCCCCCATACTGAAAAGGCTCACCGCCAGCAAACAAGTGACGGTGGTATGGGTCATCAGCTCGGTGTGGGACATACCCAACATCAAACAGGGCATGGAGGGTCTTGATTACAAGGGCCCTTACAGGTACGTGCCTATCTCCGAAGCAACGGGCGCTATCAAGATCCAGCAGTAGTCTGCCGCATTTTAGCGGCCGTGGTTAAGGGATTTTAGCAGGGCCGTCAGCAGGGCAAGTACGGGGGCAGGTACTCCAAGCGCATGCGCGCGCCTGAGCGGCTCGCCGAATATGGCCTCGATCTCCATACCCCTACCCTCTACGAAATCGATCATGGTGCTTGGCCTGTATGCGCCCATGGTGGAGGTCTTTTTAAACATGCTGTCGACGAGCGTGTTGCGATCGATCAGGACCTTTTCCCCGTGATGAGACAGGTCGGCATTGCCTATGGAGATGACCTCCTCCATCAAAACCTTTGACGCGGCGCTCAAGCCCGTGTCCGACATAATGCGGTCGGTCGTAATACCGCCTCCGGCAACGCACAGCCCGCTGAAAGGGATATTCCAGCATAGCTTTTCCCATCGTGCTTTTAATAGCGATGTGGCGGGGGCAACGCTGGTTTTGCTGCCCGACCACAGGTTAATCGCCTGTTCGATTTCGGCCGGATCGTCCCGGTAGTGCCCCAATGTCACAGTGCCATAGGCCAGGTGATGCACATGTCCCGGCTTTCCCCTGTTAATGCAGGTAAAAGCCAGGCCGCCGAATACTCGCTCAGACCCGAACCACCCGGCAAAATGGTCCTCCAATCCCAGGCCGTTCATGAGCACCAGTATGCGCGTACCTGTACCCACACATGGCTGCACAAGCTTTTGAGCAGCATGGATTGAGGTTGACTTGAGCGCGCAGATGACCCAGTCTACAGGCCCGATTTCAGCGCTGTCCCTTGCCACTACGGGTTGTGTCAGCAGGAAATCACCGTCCGGGCTGGTCACGTTCAGGCCGGCGGACGTTACCGCGTGATAATCCCGTCTGACCAGGAACCGGACGTCGTGGCCGGCTTCGGCAAGCCGGCCACCGTAATAACCACCCACTGCTCCTGCGCCTATTACAGCCACGCTCTGCGCTTTTTTCACGGAAATATATTACCAGAGAAGCATGTTTATATTGAAATTCAGCGCCTGTTTCTGATAGAGTACTGCACTATAGAGGAATGAGGAGGCAGGCTGAAAAGTGAATATCGGGGTTAACCTGGGTTTGGGCATAGGCTGCATGGTGATCGCTGTCCTGATGGCGGCCATCGGTACGTGGTTTATAGTGAATGGCGTCAAGGACCGGGACTGGTCCGGGATAATCGTGGCTATATTGATCCTGGTTGTAGCTGCTTTCGCTTTGAGCAGCGCCGTGGCGCTGTTTTTAAAGACCTGGTGCGGAATTCTCTAAGGTAAGCTTCAGTAAAAGACAAAACAAATAAAAAGAGGGCGGTTTAAACCGCCCTCTTTTATTATGAACTTGTTGTATGTCAGTTGACTTTGTTTAAGCCCCTGTGAAAGGCGCCGCCGTCAGGCCTTTGCGGCAGAGGAAGAGGAGTATTCGGTTTTGACGACCACCAGGCTTTCCACTGGTCGGCCTGTTCCTGAGTCAGTTTGCCTTCGCTGACCCACTTGTCCAGCATAGTTGTTATATCGGGGGCCTGGCCCTGGGGGCCTTTTATCTGTGGTGAGGTCGGCTTCTGGGGTACAGGCAGGTCGATCTTGGGTCTGCTGTCCCACCAGCTTTTCCATGAATCGTACTGCGCCTGGGTTATTTTACCGTCTGCCAGCAGCTTGTCCATGGCCTTCTGGCCAAGGCACGGGCCTGCCGGTTTGGCCGCCATCCAGGTCTTGATCTGACTGACCTGCTCCTGAGTGAGCTTGCCATCGGCTACCAGTTTGTCGAAACGGTCGGCTATACCCTGCTGGCGGGCTTCAGTGCCCGCCTGCTTTAAGGCATCGGCCAGTTTTTGGCTATCGATGTTGAGGATCTGGGCGGCGCGGTCGATGATCTTACCGCCCGCCTTAAACTCTACCGGTCCCTTGGCGCTGTCGGCGTTCACCGCAAAGGATACCCCGGCAAACACTATTGCCAGGGCCAGTACGGCAGAAGTGATATAAGCCACTTTTCGCATAATACATGCCTCCTTTCAGCCTGATATTTGTGCATAGAATGCGGCATTTTGAGGACAGTATAGCAGGCAATTGTTAGGATATTATGTGCGACTGATTGAAAGCCTTGCTGATATTGGCGAAGATAAATATAATGCCGTCGCCCATCTTGTCCAGGCCGTTCACGATGCAGGAACCGGTCTTATCGAGGGCCCGCGACAGGGGGTTGATCTTATGAGCAGGAGGTTGAGCGATGACTGTCTTCGTTGCGGCCGCTGTGTCCTGCAGGGACAAAATGGCCCTATCGCATGTTGAGGATAGGTCATTACCCAGGTATGGGTGCTGCTGCTCGACGTGGGATATCCTGCTTTTCAGCTCGTTTAGAGAGATAATGAGACGATTACGTCGATCTTGATATGTATCCTCGGATGCAGGCACAATCTGTTCTGCCCCGGCGGTAGATTGCAGTACCATCACCTTTTATATTAAAGCCTGCTCAATCTATTTTCAACGTTATGCCTACCGGGCAGTGGTCCGAACCCTGAACGTTTTTTAGAATGAATGCGCCGGTAAGCGATGCGGCCAGATTTTTAGAGACAAAGAAATAATCGAGGCGCCAGCCCACATCCTTGTCCCTGGCCTTGAACCTGTAGCTCCACCATGTGTAATGCCCGGCATCTTTATTGAGGTGGCGGAACGTGTCGATGTACCCGTGTTCAATTAGTTTGTCCATCCAGGCGCGTTCCTCCGGCAGGAACCCCGACGTTTCACGGTTTTCCCTGGGACGGGCCAGGTCTATCTCCTGGTGGGCCACATTGAAGTCGCCGCAGATCACGATGTTGTCCCCGCGCGCGGCCAGCGAATCGACATGGTCCAGCAGAGTATCATAAAAGGCTAATTTAAACGGCAGGCGTTCCGCCATTTTGTCGGCATTGGCCGCACCCTCTTTGCGGGCTGTCGCTACCTCTCTGGACGAATAAGCCTTGGGGAAATAGACGTTGAAAAGCTTGAATCCGGGGTGTTCGGTCATCAACACCCTGCCCTCGCTATCGAACCTGGAAATGCCCAGGCCTTCGTTATAGGAGATCGGTTTCTCCCGGCTGAAGGTGGCCACACCGCTGTAGCCTTTCTTCTCGGCGAAGCTCCATGAAGTGTAGTAGCCCGCCGGATTTTCGAGGCCGGGAGGTATCTGGAACTGCTGTAGCTTTGTTTCCTGGAAGCATATGATATCGGGCGATTCCTGTTTCAGCCATTCGATAAAGGACAGTGGGCGCTGTCCCGTACGGGCGAGGTTGGCCTTGTCCAGCATGTTGCGCATGCTGACCACGTTCCAGGAGATAAGCTTGATTTGCCCCGCCATTACCTGTTGCCGGTCGCTACTTTCGTCCGACCACTCCCGTCAATTATTTTAATCCTTCCCGGCCTCCTCCGCAGAAAAAGCTGCACCTGGGGCAGTACCTGGAGTCACGGGACAGGTTGTTGCCGCAGTTGGGACAGATAGGTTGCAGGGGATACCCGCAGTTACCGCAAAAGCGGTCATAGGGGACGCGCGGCCAGTTGCAGCCGGGTTGAGCGCACCTGGAGTTGACTGCGCCCAGGAGGCCGAGCTGGGTGTGGCAATAGCGACAAACCGCGCTATCCGCCGTATTTTCTTTCCAGCAAATTGGACAGAGGAAGTTTTGCTGCATGATTATCCTTTATATTTAGTAGTGAATGCCCGGAACCGGACACAGGAAATACGTCATCAATCCCCGCCGTCCTGGATGTACTGATTTTGAGAGCCCTGTTGAGAGCCGGAGCCGGCTACGGACGTATCGAACTGCATATCCGGACTGATACCCTTGTTGCCGTCCTTATCATAGGAAACGGCACGGTAAATATAAGAAGTTTTTGGCAGCAGATTGGACAGGCCTACTTCGTGGACGAGCACGCCGGAGTTGGTGCCTGTGCGAGGATCGCTTTCAATCAGGGTGGTGGTATTGGCGTAAGGCCAGATCCCGTATTCCACCTGAGTGCTGGAGGGTTCGCTGGTCACCCAGGAGATGATGGCCCCGTTGTTTGCTCCCTCCCTTATCTTCAGCACGGATATCACCGGGGCTGAGAGGTCCTTAACTACCGCAGCTTTAGGCGCTGTGCCCGTTTTGATCCAACCGAACTGGAAGGCCAGGATGAGGAATACGGTCATGCCTACCACCAGCACTACCAGCGCTGACAGCAGGATGGGATTCGTATTCTGAACGATCTCCTTGAGCCTTCCCGCAATGCCGTCCAGCATTCCTGAGGGGGAAGTTCCTCCTCCGTGTACCGGGTACGGTTTATAATCGCCGTACTGCGCATATCCGCCCTGGTAATCCTGGTATGGAGGTTGTTGGGTTTGCGGAGGGTACCCCTGCTGCCCGTACGGCTGGTATTGCGGCGGGTATTGCCCCTGGTCCTGATGACCGGCCGGTGGATATTGACCCTGTTCCTGGTGACCGGCCGGCGGGTATTGCGGGTACTGAGGGTATTGCTGATATTGCTGCGGCTGTTGAGGCTGCTGAGGCTGGTACTGTTGCTGGACAGGGGGAGCGCCTGCATGGGGGAGAAGGGTATGGCAGGCAAGGCAGTACTGGCTGTCGGTAGCGTTGCCGGCATGGCACGAGGGGCAATAGGCAACCAGGGTATTGCCGCAATGAGCGCATACCCATTGTCCCCTCAGGTTTTGTGAGCCGCATTTAGGGCAGGGAATTGTTGATTGATACATAAGAATATCTGTAATCGCGGATGAAGGGCGCGGTTATTCCGTAGGCGTGGTGAAAGTGTTGGTATCGGATACTGCATCAGTGCTGCCGTTAGTATGTGATATAACCCGGTACTGGTATTCAGTATTGCCGGTAAGTCCCTTGATAATGACCCCGTGATCCACCGTGCCGATGGTGGTACCGCTCACGGGGTCATCCTGTATCTCGCTCTTGTTTCCAAAAGACCCCTTGGGCCCCCATTCCACCTGTGAGCTCGACGGCTTATCCGTGGCCCAGCGAATGGCCACTTCCTGGATGGCCTTGGAGGTTACTTCGACTTTACTGATGGCAGGAGGCGTCGTGTCCTTGGGCGTCGTCTGGCTGGTCTTGGTAGTGTTGTCACTGCCGAATTTAAGTATGCTCTTCAGGTAGCCCTGGCTGTAAGCCCAGTAGCCGAAACCTGCCAGTCCTGCGAGGAGTAAGACGAGCAGTAATACCAGCATACCCTTGCCTCCGCCCTGCTGAGGAGGACGCGCTCCCGGCGGATATGCGCCTCGTGGAGGGGGCTGCGGAGGGTATCCCGGCTGCTGCTGCGGATAACCGGGTTGTGGAGGGTATCCCGGCTGAGGAGGATAGCCTGGTTGAGGCGGGTAGCCGGGGGGCTGTGGAGGGTAGCCCGGCTGCTGCTGAGGATATCCAGGCTG
>Ga0247841_10007503_pt1 | contig 16186 bp, 10 predicted proteins | sample LaCruzMarch2015__2_FD_192410 | JGI IMG/M metagenome (GOLD analysis project Ga0247841, IMG submission 192410) | Freshwater microbial communities from meromictic Lake La Cruz, Castile-La Mancha, Spain - LaCruzMarch2015_18m | ecosystem: Environmental > Aquatic > Freshwater > Lake | place: Spain... | reverse complement strand
CAAAACCTGTTCGACCTTTGAAGAATCGATACTGCGCATCAAATCGGCAACAATGACTGCAGGACCGCCCACATTCATGCGGGCAATGATCTGTAGGACCTTTACCGGTTGCTTTGCCATGTGGTTATCTTCTCGCAAAAAGTCGGGATAATTGCGCACATGAGCGATAGCCAATTCGTATCCCGCTGCACAGCAGATGCGATGAGTAACGCCGCTACCTCTCTATTAGTAGGCAACCTCGTGGCCTTTCCCACCGAGACTGTTTATGGCCTCGGCGCCGATGCATCAAATCCAGAAGCTGTCGCAAAGATTTATCGCGCCAAAGGCCGTCCTGCTGATCACCCGCTTATCGTCCATGTCGGCTCAATGGATGGAATCGGATATTGGGCAGATGAGATCCCAACCTTTGCAATCGAACTTGCGCGAAATTTCTGGCCCGGTCCAATGACGCTGATTCTTAATCGATCAGAGAACAGCAAAGATTTCATCACCGGGGGACAGTCCACAGTTGGTCTTCGTGTGCCCGATCATGTTGTTGCTTTGGCACTCCTTGAATCGGCGAAGAAGATTGGTGTTCAAGGAATTGCAGCACCTAGTGCAAACCGCTTTGGACATGTTTCGCCCACAACAGCTGAAGCTGTCCGTGAAGAGCTCAGCGAATACTTAAGCACCGACGATGTAATCCTTGACGGCGGCCCTTCTACAGTCGGTGTTGAATCAACAATCATTGACTGCACAACTGAAACACCACATATTTTGCGACCTGGTGCAATTACGCAAGAGATGATCGAGGAAGTCACCGGCCTAAAAGTCACTGATGCAGAATCAGAAATTCGCGTAAGCGGATCACTTGAAAATCACTACTCACCGCAAGCAACAGTTGTTCTCAACCAAGCACCAAAAAGTGGTGAAGGTTTCATCGCAATGAAAGATGTTGCAACACCTGATGGAGTTATTCGATTAGCATCACCAACTTCCATTGAAGAGTATGCACGCACCTTGTATGCCGCCCTTCGCGATGGCGATGCTCGAGGACTTGGAACAATTTGCGTCATCCCACCAGTCGGTGATGGCCTTGCCATTGCTATCCGCGACCGCCTATTACGCGCATCCCTTGGGCGCTAGAACAGGTAAATCTCCGCTAGAATTCGCGAGCATTTAGTTGCAGTGGGGCCTTTAGCTCAGTCGGTAGAGCAACGGACTTTTAATCCGTGGGTCGTCGGTTCGAGCCCGACAGGGCCCACTTTCGATCATTTTTCTCATAGTAGACTGACATCCTATTTTCTGTACGACTTAGGAGTTCTCGTGAGTTTGGATCTGCCCGCGAATGAAGAACGCCAGCAGCGCTTTTCATCCCGCAGCCTCCGCTTTCTCATTGCAGCTCTCATGGTTTCTCTCATTGGAACGACATTTGCAGTAAATGTCACGATTAACGGTGACAATAAAGTCGAATTTGGACAGGGCGTCTACAGAATCACTTCATGCGATCAATTTGTAAATGTTGCGCTTAAATCTTCGAGCGCCTTTGCTGATGGTTATTCACGAGTAGGAAGTATCGAACTTTCTGGTCTTGATGTCGCGCGTTGTGCGAATACGTCAATTCGACTCCGACTCTACGATGCAGTGAATGCATCACCTATGGAGATTTTCACAAATGTCGCTTACACAAGTCGCGGAACGTCCTATCCTTGCTGTACCGACACTGGGACTTCAGTCGTTATGGTAGTTGCCGCAAATGCGACGCAAGCAACTGCGGCTCAAAGCGTGACGCTAATTAGTCCATCCGGTAAAAGTATTGGTTACGGAGATCGTCACGAGAGCATTCGCTACGAATCCACAACTGCAGTTTTTACAGTTACATTCTCTAGTCCACTAGCGATTATGCGAGATGTCGAAAAGACGACGCTGGAATCGGCATCAAATGTCTAGGATGAATTTGAATGTCTGGAATATCAGAATCAGAAGAACTCTCGTAGTTGCACTCATTGCACCACTATTTACAGCAATTACCGCAGTCTCACCGCAACCCACCTATGCCGCAACGATTGCCGCATCCGATGGTAGTTGCGTCCAAGATGTTGGCAGCACAACAGGTGTAACAGTCACGCGTTCGGGTAATGACTGCATTGTTGTTTTTACGAGCTTAACGTCGACAACGTGGAAGGCGCCTGCAGGTGTTACGAGCGTTCGCTATCTCGTTGTTGGTGGTGGCGCTAGTGGTGACCGTGGAAATTGCGGCACTTATTGGGGCCGAGGTGGCGGTGGCGGTCAGGTGCGAGATTCGACACTGAGTGTTACTGGCGGCACTAACTACACAGTTGTGGTTGGAAAAGGTGGAAATAGTCAGGTTGCAAGCTGTCCGAATGTTGGGGGCAATAACGGAGTTGCATCTCAATTTGGCAGCATCACTGCCTCGCCTGGATTAGGTGGCGTAGCAAATACAGGACGAGGTGGCTCAAGCGGTTCAGGACAACTTGGAGGCTTAGGCAACACCGGTGCACTAGGTGGCGGTGGCGGTGGCGGAGCTGGAGCTTCAGGCAGTGGGAAAAATGGTGGAGCTGGCGTCAACTCTGACATTACTGGTTCAACAATTATGTATGGATCAGGTGGAGCAGGTCGAGATAACAATGGTGCCGGAACAGCTTCTTCAGGTGGATCGACAGGAAGTGCCGAAGCAACAGCAAACCGCGGAGGCGGAGGAGCTGATTACGGTTCGGGTTGGTATGCCGGTGCTGCTGGTGTTGTTGTAGTTCACTACACAGATTTATTAGCGGTCACATTTGATTCGAATTCAACATCTACTTCGCTTGCGATTGGAGCGGGAGTCGGCGGAAGAAGCGAGACGTACACCGCAACAAACGGACTTGGAAACAAGACCATCACCATGTCCCCATCGCGCAACGGAATTACTCTGGAGACAACAACGGCAAATTCAGCAGTAGTTGTGGTTTCACCAACTGTGGCTACTGGTGTTTATGCACAAATCCTCACGGCAACCGACACAACGGGCGAAACTTCAACACATACATTGACGATCACTGTAAATCCTGCGGTTAAATTTGAAACTTCAACCGCAACCACTTTAATCACAACACACAGACGCGGTGCAACACTTCGGCTGAATACAGTCTTTGGAGTCGGGACAAAAGTCTTCACTATGACCTCTGCTGGAACTGGAATTACTCTTGATACTTCAACGGCGGCAAGCGGCTTTGCAACGCTTCGCGTAGATACATTTACTGCGGTAGGAACCTACTCACAGCTCATCACTGTCACTGATGATACGAGATTTCGGTCAACGTATACGGTAACTATTACGATTAATAGCCCACCCACAATCTCTTCATCCTCGGCAATCTCATCAACACCGGTGACATCAGGACTGAAACTCAATCTCGATGCCGGTGATACAGAAAGCTATTCGGGATCAGGCACAACGTGGACAGATCTGAGTGGAAATGGAAAGACTGCCACATGGCAAGCATCTCCAACATTTAGTAGCGCTAACGGTGGAACCTTTAATCTGAACGGAACTACCCAATTTGCGGCAACAAGTTCAATTGCATCAGATGTATTCACGGTAGAGGTATGGGCCAAATTCAACGCCTTAAACAACAACTATGCCTGTCTTGTTACCAACGTATATACCGGCAATAAGATCAACTACGCACTTTGCTTCTGGGGTGATAGCAAAATCCGCGCTGGATACCATCAAGCGGGAACTGGTTGGGTCGGTGGTCAAACTGGAACATTTACTCCTGTAATTGGAACGTGGTACCACTTCGTATATTCAGTAAACAAAGTTGGTGCGAATTACATAGGAACACTCTACGTAAATAACACAGCTATCACTGGAACAACATCAAGCACAATTGCGCCAGGCAGTGATGCTGCAGGCATGCGTATTGGAAGAGAGTGGACCAATGCGTACTATGTCAATGGTTCTATCCCAGTAGTGCGAATCTACAACCGCGCACTTTCAACAGCTGAGATTTCACAGAATTACAACGCGCTCCTTCCACGCTTTAGCAACAACCCAACTAATTCGGTCACAATCACCACAACTGAAAGCGTCACTGCATCATCAAGTATTTACTACGCAGGTCTTGGAACTGGAAACAAGACGTTTGCCCTCTCTAACCCAACAGCTGGAATCTCAATTGATACAGCAACGGTGAACACAGTTCGATTAAACGTTGCTAATACAGTTGCTGCAACAAGTTCAACGGTTGCTCGCTCGATCAGCCAAGTGATCTCAGCTACCGATTCCAGCGGAGTTGCAGCTGCAACTCCTGTCTATGTGACGACCGTGATTAATCCGAAAGTCACTATTGCTGCGAGCACGCCACTCACGCTTACGACGACCGTAGGCAAGACCGCCTATGACACCTTTACAGCAGCCTATGGAACTGGAAACAAAACTTTTACGGTTTCTAGCACAAATTATCCATCTGCATTTGTCATGACGAATCCATCAACAAACGTGGGACTCTTGACCGTATCAAGTAGCGTCCCAGCAGGCACATATTCAGTGACAGTTACCGCAACAGATTCCGTTACCGCAACGACCACATATGCCTTATCTGTCGTAGTCAATCCGGCACCAACAATTGCTGGTGCCACAGGGAACGCAATCAGCACAACTCTCGCTAGGGCGACAACCCTGAGAATCAATGTAACTGGTGGATCAGGAACACGACTCTTGAGTTGGAATTCGCCACATAGTGGCATCACCCTCGATAGCTCGACGATCACTTCAAATTATGCGACATTGAGCGTGAGTGCTTCCGTCCCTTCACGTACCTATACATTTGCAATGACGGTCACTGATTCAACAACTGCGAGGGCGACAGAAACCTTCACAGTCACAGTAAATAAATGGCCCGTAATCGCCACACCTTCAATCGTGACTTCTGGGCTCAAAATCAGCCTGGATGCAGGTAAGTCATCGAGTTATGGAGGATCAGGAACAACCTGGACTGACCTTAGTGGGAATGGAAAGACAGGAACGTGGCAACAGAGTCCAACCTTTAACTCGGCAAGTGGTGGATCGATCGCAATGGGTTCAACCACCAGCCAGTACATGTTGTCGTCTGGTCTTGGAGCGACGAATGTTCTGACCGCCGAAGTATGGGCTAAATTCAACGTAATTCCAACGAACGATAACTGCATAATTTCAGATAGATATACAGCGTCATTTATTAATTTCTCCGTTTGTTTCCGTCACGACAGTAAAATCTACGGCGGATACTGGAATGGAACCAATGGATGGGTAACTTCAGCAGGTACAACTACGCCACTGATAAATACCTGGTATCACTTTGCATATACGGTATCTCTATCAGGAAGTACCTATACCTCAATTCTTTATCAGAATGGTGTGGCAGTAGGTAGTCCGGTCACGAGTGCAATTTCACCAAACTCAAGCAATCTTGGATTTGTAGTGGGCACCAACTGGAGAGCCGATACAACTGTTGTCAATGGAGATATAGCAATTGTCCGGGTCTACGGCAGAGCGCTTAGCGCTGCTGAGGTTGTACAGAATTATAACGCTCAAGGTTTGAGATTTACATCAACTAATTCTGGATCAGAAACTGCAACCGTGACTCAAGGTGTCGCTGGCTCAATAACTGGTGTTACTGCTGCAGAAGGCACCGGTACGAAAACATTTACTTTAAGTGGAGCTGCCACAGGTATTTCTCTCAGCAATCCAGCAACGAGTACATTCTCGCTCGCTCTTCCAGATACTCTCACCGCAGTATCGACAACAGCTGCTAGAACAATTACCGAGACTGTTACTGCAACAGATGCAGCCGGCGCGACAACTTCTCGTGTGTATACGATTACGGTCAATCCACCGATTCGTGTAGAAAGCACGACTTCAATAGTCACCACCACATCCGGAATTCTCGCCTGGGATACCTTCACTGCGACTCTGGGTACGGGAAACAAAATCTTTACCCTTGCTGGGACTCCTAACGCCAATGGTTTCACGCTTACCCAGGCTAATAATCAGGCCGTTCTGCGGGTTGGATTGACCGTAAACCCAGGCACTTACACGTTAACAATTACGGTCACAGATGCCGTGGGCGCTCTTTCCACACTAACAAAAACAGTTGTGGTCAATACTCTTCCGATGATTACCGGGAATACATCCGTTGCTGGCACTCGTGGATACACCTTTAATTCCCCCACTTACTCAGCAGCGGGAGGAACTGGCAACCTGACTTTCAGCATCTCGACCTCACCTGCTGTTCCTGGTGGAAATGTTTCTGGAATTAAGTTAAGTGCCACGACTGGTACACCAACTATTATCGTTGAATCAACGACTGCAGCAGATACCTATACCGTAACTCTGCGTGTGACTGATTCACTGACTGCATTTTCTACATTTACAGTTATCTTAAAAGTTAACCCACCTGTGACGCTGACGGGATCTCTAACTCTTTCTAAAGTTTATGGCGAAGAACTTTCTCAGGTATATACAACTGGTGGTGGCACCGCGCCATTTAACATATTTGCATCGACAGTCTGTACATCAGAAAAATCTATATATATCGGTAACGGTACAAATGGAACATTAGGCGTCACTTATACAGTGGAAAAACTTAATGGTGTTGGTTCCTGTAATTGGGCGGTTCCAAAGGATGTTTCAAACGTTTCCGTCTTGACAGTTGCTGGCGGTGGCGGTGGCGGTGGCACTGATTGGGCTGGTGGCGGTGGTGCCGGAGGTGTTGTCTTTGCAAACTCTGTAACTGTTACACCGGCTGCAGTCATTCCTATCGTTGTAGGAGCAGGCGGTGCTGGAGGTCAGAACAACGACACCTGTATTTCGGGTTCAAGTCCGTCACAAGGTAGCGATGGAAACAATTCTTCATTTAATGCAACCTTGACAGCTGTAGGCGGTGGTGGCGGTGGTGGCTATGGATGGAACAATCGTGCAGGTTGTGGCTCGGGAAAGTCAGGTGGTAGCGGTGGTGGTTCAGGAGAAACGGATTACAACCCTGTCAGAGCCACATCAACTCAAGGGACTTTCGCTGGAGCAACAAGTTCTGGAAATAGCGGTGGCATAACTGTTTTCCTTGGCGGAATCCAAGCTGGTTCTGGCGGTGGTGGTGCGGGTGGGATTGGTGCATCAACTGGAAATTCGAGAAACCATGTTGCAGGTAATGGTGGAACTGGAATTGCATATTCAATTACAGGCACTTCGACTTTCTACGGCGGAGGCGGAGGCGGTGCAACCTGTATTAGTGGTTGTACAGCAGGGGCTGTAGTAGGTACCGGTGGTTCTGGCGGTGGCGGAAACGGTGGCCACGGCGGTGCATCTCCTGTTAACGGAACTAATGGACTTGGCGGTGGTGGAGGTGGATCGCAGACCGGTTTGGGCGCAACTGGTGGTTCAGGAACTGTTGTTGTTCGTTATGTAACTCCTGCAGTAGATACAGAGACCACTCGCATCACTTTGGACACATTGTCGGTTACACCTACAGGATCGCTTCGCCTTAATGCCCCGCGAAATCTTCCAGTAGGCACATACACACAAACAATCACAGCCATTGATTCATCCGCTACACCCGCCTCAACTACTGCGACTGTGACCCTTACGGTCTCAAAGGCAACACCAACTGTCGCCATTTCCCTTCCTGGCTCAGTGACAACAGCAAAATATGGAAACCCAGTAACTATTTCAGCAATTGCTACAACTGCTGGAAATATCGCCTTCGTCAATGGTTCAACGAATATCACTGCATGTACAGCAGTTGCGACAACCGCTGGTCTTGCAACATGTTCATGGACACCGACTATTGTTGGAGCAACTACGCTTAAGGCAACGCTTACTCCTACTGATTCCACAAATTACAATTCGAGTGCCCAAGTAAGCTTTGCGGTTACTGTTTCCAAGGCGGACACTCTCACCGTTACGGTGACTTCATTAACTCGTCAATACACAGGAAGCGCTGTCTCCGTTACTGATACCTTCACAACCATAGGCCTTGTCGCAATCGATTCACTGACAGCGATTTCAATGCTCTATAGCGGAACGGCGAATACCGGTACTTCTCGTAGCGCAACGACTGCTCCTACAGATGCTGGAACATACACAATCGCACCAAATTTCCCAGCAAATGCCAACGCTTACACATTTGCTGTCGGATCTGCTGGAACAACATCTGCGGTCTCAAATTACGAGAGCATCACAGTTGTTGCTGGCACGCTAACCATCGGACGTGCGCCACAAGTAATGACGTTTAGCTATCCAAATTCGAATACAGCCACATATTCACCAACAGGGACGATCACAGCAAGTGCCACCGCACGTTTAGATAGCGCCGTACGCTCATACTCTTCTTCAACGCTTACAAAGTGCACAATCGATTCATCAACCGCGGTAATTTCAATTGTTGAAGCAGGCTCATGTCAGGTCAATATGGTGGTCGCGCAGACATTTAATTATCTGGCCGATACTGCAACAGCCACAGTGACGATCAATAAAGCAACGCGAACATTCTCATTGACGCCTGCGGTGAGCACTTTGAAGTATTCAGAGTCGACGACAGTTACGGCAACACTCTCAGCGGGTGCAGCTGATGGAACGATTTCATACACACTGGGTTCACCCGCCGGTTGTACCTTCGATCCGCTTTCGGGTGAGCTGGTTGCAATCTCTGGAACTGTTCAATGCCCGCTGACAGCAACAATTTCTGAGGGTGTTAATTACTTGGCCGAGACGACGACTGTCATGTCATTAACGATCGCACGCGCAAATGCACCCATCATCACAATAGACACGGTCACGGCCATGAACCACACACCAGGAGTCCGCGCACTGGTGACTCCGACATACTCAGTGGCTGGCTTAAAGAATCTAGATACTACTGATTCACTTACGCTCACCTATTCATTTGTCTCCAACCCATTTGCGTCATTTAGCTATAGCGATACGCGCACTCCAATAGATGCCGGCACATACCGAATCACACCTTCAGCTCTGACCTTAAGTGTTGGCTTGATGAGCAACTATGAGACTCCGACATATTCATCGAGTGCTATTGATTTTATTATCCACCGGATCAACCAAGAGACTGTCACTGTTGAAAATACAAACAGTGAGGTTTCTGTTCCATTTGCCTTGAATGCAAGCGGAGGAAGTACTACTGAAGCCTTCACCTTCAACCTTATCTCTGGCTCATCTTGCAGCATTGATGCAAATAGACTCAATGCAACCGCGGCAGGTACTTGTGTGGTCACGGTGACAAGGGGTGGCGACAGAAATTACCTGCCTGCGACATCGGTGGAAGTCACAGTGCGTGTTCGCAATTTCGTGGTCGTTGTTGTTGAAGTACCAAGTAACCCAGTAACTGGAATCACGATTGCACCGACAACGCCGATTGTTAAGGGTCCTGATGTTTGTACATCAGGATGCGTGCCAACTCTTACGAGTGCTGATGTATACGATGTTGCTGAAGGAGATTTAATCATTCTCACTGGAACTAATCTACAAACCGTCACTAAGGTCTACTTCAATATTTACACTGAAGCTCCAAACTTCACTGCCGACTCCGATACTCAAATCTCAGTTCGAGTACCAGCAGATTTGCCTCAAGGAGATGCAACGATTGAAGTTGTATCACCGGGTGGAACGTCGAACAGACTCTTCGACTTTATTATCCTGCCCTAACTGCCGACCTTTGGCGCAAAGGTAATTCTGATTGCTACAGACTTACTTGGGATCGTCTCGCTGACATCGATCTTGAAGGCCGCCTGTCCAAAGACATCTGGTAATTGGGCTTTCATATCAACGCTGAAGTTAATTGCAGTCACTGTTGCGGCATTAATTTTCTCAATAGCTGGGTCATATCCACCGATGATCTGGACGTAGATTGCCTCAGAATCCTTGGGCATTGCTGCTCCTGCTTTAAATGCATCAATATCTGACTTCATTTTGATTGGATCAAACTTGGTATACAAGTTGGCCATTCCAGATGTCATATTGATTGAGTTGAGTGAAACTTGTGGGGTTGCTTCAGTATTTCCTGATGCCGGGGGAGCAACGCGCTCATTGGGTACAAATGAGATTGTCGCCAGGAAGATCACCATAAGTGCGAGAAAAAGATCGGCATACATCCAGCCGGCTTTCTCTGTGACATCTTCGCCTAACGCTGATGCGGGCGCACTGGTTCTTCTCATGGATGGATAACTACTTACTTACCCTGTGTTGATTTTTTGAGATCTTTAGCAAGTTCCTTTGAAGCTTTTGCCATCTCTTTTGATGTTGCAAGGAGATTTCGAACAGATCCTGCGATTCCCGCATTAACAACGGCTGGGGTTGCGGTTTTGTGTGCGTGTAGATATTTGAAGATCTTAAGCGCCAAAGTGAGGCGATCCTTCTCCAAGACGGCGACGGTGGTGCGCATTGATTTCTTATGACGAAGTTCAAGCACGGACACAGTCAAAGAGAGCGCAATAACAAGACCAATGATTAATCCATCAAGTAAGGCGATATGGCCGATGGTCCAATCTTTCGAAAGGATGCCATATCCGTTCTGCCAGAATTCTAGAAAGTTAACAACGGCAGTTGGATTGGCTGCTGTGTACTGCTCAAATGCTGTCGTTGCTTTACTTACAGCAACCCACGTAAGTGCAACCGGCACAAAGACAAGAATGTTTCGGGCGATTGAAATCAAGTTAGTGAGGCGAAGTTGCTTATCACCAGCCTTGTATTCAACTGCTGGCAGAATCTCGAGTGAATCCAGTGATGCCCACGCATCAAGGTCTTGGCCGGATTCAAGATCGGCAAGGAGCGCAACTACCAGTGCGTCATCTTCGCAATGGTTAGTAGCTGCCCACACCTTGATTTCGGCAATCAGTTGGTCAGGGGTCTGGGTCTTCTTCTTACGCGTGGCCATGGGGCACAAAGTACCCGATTTTCTTCCGATTAATAGTCTTTGGGTCTATTCCTTTATGCTTGCACCATGAATTCGCGTCGATCGATCATGATCAAACGGGTAGCTGCCGCTGCTCTCTTTGGCATTGTTCTGGTCCAAGTGATTCCAGCGTTGGCTGAAGTAATAAGTGGTCAATCGCAATCAGAGAGCGCACCAACACCAACTCCGCTCGTGACGGTCACCCCTGATGCAACATCTGCACCAGATGGAGCAACTCCATCACCAACTTCTACTGCAGCTCCACAACCGAGTGCGTCAATTTCGTATCCTGATGTTGAAACCGCGACACCTGCACCAACGTATGCAGAATCTCAAGAAATACGCATTCGCATCCCAGCAAAATTTCCTGTTGATCCGCGTGCCACATCGGTTCATATTTCACCGATTGCAATCACGGGCGGAGAGACTCTTCTTGTTTGTATGAGTGTTGATAATGCGATCTTGCAGATTTCTGGAAACAATCGAGATTTACTTGTCGAAGGAAATGGCACAAAGTCAGTCCGAGTTTCAGGTGAAGGTGCATTGGTTAATGCGCTCTTGAATGCCGGCCGGGGATTGCGCCTTGTTGCCACGGGCAAAATCAACGGCGCTGTAGTCACCACCCGAGCAGCCTCACTGACGGCTCCAAGCGTTGAGGCCGACCTTTGTTCTGGAGCTGTTAACGTTTTCAGGAGCTCGATCTCGGCTATGGGTCTTGGAATGGACACCATAAAGGCCCCAGTACCGATCAAATAGGCGTACCGCTAGCCTCGCGGTTTAGACTCCCAGTACTAAATTCGCTATTATTCTCCAAGTCTAATCCTTACTGATCACCCCCTTGATCACCTGATTTATCTACGGAGAGCATCAATGTCATTGAATTCGCCTTTGAGCGCCGGCGTGAAGTCACGCTTTGGCGGCACTGGGCGTACCCGTTCAAAGATTGTTGCAGCAGTTGCGATCATGGTCTCTGTTCCATTTATTCTCTCAACATTTGCTGCCAGCGTAACTGTTGGTTCAGGTTCACTTACATTCGGTCAAGGTTCACAACAAGCAGTTGCATGCGATTCACAAGTTTACGTTGCGCTCGCACAAGAATGGTATTCAGCGCCAACACCAACGGATGCAACTAATGGATACTTTCGCGTTAAATCAGTAACCGTCTCAGGCGTTGATCTTGTAGCTTGTCAGAAGACAAAGCTTCGCATCCGCTTGATCGACAACGTGGGTAAAGAAATATTAGTTGGACCATCTGATGCCAAGGTATTGCAGATGGCGATCCCGACATCAGAGGCACCAGCATCGACATCAGATGCAGCCGCACTTGGACTTAGCTACCTCACCGGCCCTGGAGATTTGATCTCGGGTGTAATGAGCGCAGCGATTTCACTATCAACTAGTGGAACATCTATCTACGACGGAAGCGTTCTTAACGCTAACTCCGCCGACGTAACTTTCTACATCGACCCAGCAGCAACACTGATCAATATTGATGGTGCCAGCGTTGGACGTACGACAGTGGAATCTGTAAATAACCCATCGGCGATGGGCTAGATACAGCAGCAGTAAAGAAAAAGGCTCTTAAGCGCCCGCTTGAGAGAACTGACACTAAAAAGGAACGAAAATGGAAATATTAAACTTTGAAAGCAACGGTTCTAACCGTTCGCCAAAGAAGCGTGCTCGCATCGCAACAATTATCGGTGGAGCATTCCTCTTGGCAGCAGTTGGCTCAACATTTGCAGCTAACGTAACAATCAACGGTGGCACAGCAATTGAATACGGCCAGGGACTTACTCAGGCAACAGCGTGTGATGATGCAATTAAGATCACGCCTACCAACCACTTTGTAAACGGTGAGACCTCAACAGGAACTTTCTATATCGACACAATTACTGTTACAGACTCACGCACAGCGAGCGCAACGACAGGTCTTGCAAACTGCGTTGGAAAGTCAATCAAACTCACAGCATTTAGTGGAACTGCAGGATCTGCAGCTCTCTTCACATGCACATTCTCAAACATCACTTACTCAAGCCCTAATTTAGGTGCGACAGTTTCTGGCTGCCCGGCAGGAGCCGCGATTACTTCGTTCTACAGCAATCCAGAGCGCGGTCTACAGCTTGCATTCAGCAATCCAGCATCTGCACCGAACGTGCAAGCTGGTGCGGTCTACAAGTTCACCCTCGAATCCTTCTAAATTAACTTATCTAGATGAAGGGCTAGCCCGTCAGTTCTAGTCCTAAAGATAGAAAAGAAGGAAAAATGAAGAAGTTACCACCGAAGGGCCAAGCAATTGAGCCCTTCGGTGGTTCTTCATTTGGTGATGTTTTTTTAGATCGCGGAGATAGCGATCAGAGCTCAAACGTTCTACTGACTATTTCAAACTCATCCGGTTCAAAGACTGTTTTGATTACACCGGATGCAATCGTGGAGACAAGTCCTAAACATTTTGTAGAAACTCCGCCAGAGCGCGTGATCACAGGAACTCACAAGGCGATGAAGAAGTTGGCATCTGCTGGCACCGTCGCTGGTTATGTGCTGGCTGCGATCCTTGTGACATTTTCAGTTCTGTCATCAACTGGATACATCAAGGCACGCGTTGTGCTCACAGGTTCTATGCAACCAACAATTAGCCCAGGTGACATAGTTATTACAGCCCCTGTCAAACGGGTAGAGCCAAAGATTGATGATGTTGCCGCGTATCAGGCACGTAGATTTGATGGTGCACCAGTTGGTGTATTTACCCACCGCATCATCGATGGTGATGGAGAGAGTGGGTGGATTCTCAAGGGTGATAACAACCCAAGCCCAGATATTCAAAAACCGAAGAACAATGACATTTTAGGTGTTGTGATATTTGTAATTCCTTGGCTTGGAAACTTGTTATCCAAGCAAGTTCTCTTCACTGTAATTCCGTTGGTGGCAGGTATGTGGTTCTTGCTCGATACCTTGCGCAAGGTGCCCAATGATTAAATCAATTCGTATTGTTGCGATCTTGGCAGCTCTCTTTGCCTTTGCTCCATCAGCCCAAGCTGTAGATATTCCATTTCTGACATGGGAGAACGGCAAGCAGCAAGCAATCGTTCTGGGTGGGCCAAGCAGTTCAACCGACTGGACAATGACTCTGGTTGGGGAGAACACCAAGCCTTTGGTATTTAAAGCCAGTACAAAGAACTCCGAAGGCTTCTATGTATTTTCAATTGATCTACCTACAGATTTAGCACCTGGTGCGTATCGCATTGAAACAACGGGTACTGACGGCAAGGTCTCTGTAGTTGCAGGTGTGCAGATAAAAGCGCGCGAGATTTATACGATCACAGAGATCCCAACTGATCTACGATTGCTTGCAATTCTTTTTGCGATAATTACAGCTCTGTATACGGTTGTGCGCAGCCGAAAGTATTCACGTCTTGTCTTTGCTCGTGATGCAAAGGCTGATGGCGCCCATCTTTTCTACCGATTTAGAGATACCCGATTGGCATCATTTGGAGATTCATTCTTGCGATATCTGGCACTTCGCGATGGCGAGCCACTTCATAAGATAAGTAAACACTTGTGGTCGATGCTGCCGTGGCTTTCATTTCCGTTAGGCGTCTATACGGCTCTTGAAATTCAATTCGATGCAGCGATACCAAATGGGCCGATCTATCTATTCTTTATCTGCGCGATAATTGGTGCACTTGATGCAACAAGTGGAATTTCACTTGCCTTTGGCTTGGGACTAACCCACGTGGCACTTGGAAATGTCACCAGCCTTCGCACCTTATTGATTGCAGCCACATTTTCATTAGCGTGGTATTTGCCAGCACTGATTGGATCGATGGTGCATTTGACTGTGCCGCGCGATTTTGGATCCGATGCAGATGAAAAGTATCCATCTGGTGGAGTCATTTCAGCCATTGCTGCAGGTGTATTCGGTGCACTTGCCGTAGTTATCTCTGTCATTCTGACAGATTCACTAGTTATCAACCGAGTATCAGATTCTCTTCTACGTTGGCCGCTAGCACTAACTGCTGGTGCGGTAATTGTAATTAAGTACATTGCAGAAGGCGCACTTGTTAAATCTCGAAGTGATTCTGAGATTAAGCAAGAGCGACTTTATCTCGCACGAGTTGTTTCTCCTGGAATGGCGATGACACTTTTGGCAGCACTTTTTGCCATCATCTTTATTTGGACTCAGTCATACTTTGCAGCATTTATCGGTGCAGTAGTTATTGCAACCCCTTACTTCTTACTCTTCTTAATATTTCCTCGATTGGCGCTTGCGCGTCTGGAAAGTGCCAAGCGGAGTCTGCTCCTCGAAGCAATCCTGATCGGATCCTTCACCTTTGGAATCTACGCATTGATCCAGCTCTTGCCGACGACTGTTATTGCTAAGTCCCAAGCCTTTATACTTCTCGGGTTGATACCTGGATTGCTTCATGGCATCTACTCGGTATTCGTAGCATCGTCAGAACATGTTGTAGGTAAGGCAAAAGAGGAGGCAATCGCATGAAGTTACTCAAGCGCGGATTTATCTTTGCCATGCTCTTCGCTCTCGCTGGTGTTGGTGCAACATTTGCCGCCGGCACAGACAATGACAATATTCAAAACTTCTTCCTTGGTAATGCACCTGCAACATCTGGTGATCTCAACCAAGTACTCGCACTCCTTGTTGGGCCCCAAGGTCCTCCAGGAGCTGCAGGTGTTGCAGGTAAAGATGGTTTCGTCGGCCTCAATGGTCAAGACGGTAAAGATGGAATTGATGGAGCGCCAGGTGCTGCAGGGGAACCAGGTGCGGCAGGGGAACCAGGTGCATCAGTTGCAGTAGTTGCTCTGCCTGTTGGTGATAGAAATTGTCCGATCGGTGGTTCAAAACTTGTCGATGCAACTGGTGCTGAAACATTTATCTGTAATGGTCGCCCAGGACAACCTGGTGCAAACGGTGGAACGGGAGCAACTGGTGCGACAGGTGCAACGGGAGCGACCGGTCCTGCGGGTGCCGATGGCGCTGCTGGTACTGGTGGAGCTGGAAATGGAACACGCTTCGGAGTTGGCTCACTCGGTATTGGTGCATGCGATGATGCGGTTGAAGTTGAACTTAAGCATTTGTTTGCTGGCGGACAATTCACTATGAATCAAGTTTTGATCTCAGGTATTGCAAATGCTTGTGCCACTGTCGCACCAGCTGCTCCCTACAAATTAAAGGTATGGCTAACGGTCCGCGGAACGGGTGCGCTCTTTGGTAGTGGAGCAAGCACGGCATTTATTGGTGGCGATGA
>Ga0247841_10007501_pt1 | contig 16194 bp, 9 predicted proteins | sample LaCruzMarch2015__2_FD_192410 | JGI IMG/M metagenome (GOLD analysis project Ga0247841, IMG submission 192410) | Freshwater microbial communities from meromictic Lake La Cruz, Castile-La Mancha, Spain - LaCruzMarch2015_18m | ecosystem: Environmental > Aquatic > Freshwater > Lake | place: Spain... | reverse complement strand
CGGTGTTGCGGCTGACATCCAGGCGGTTAAGACGACTCTGGAAGACAATGACTTTGATGTAACGATAGTAATGGACCCGGATAATTACGGCCTCACGAATGCTTTTAACGATTTTATTGCCAGGTATGGACAGTTAAAGGATAACCGCCTGATCTTTTATTTTGCAGGCCATGGTTATACAAGGAAGATTTACGATAACGAGATCGGTTATCTTCTTCCGGTGAATTGTCCGAATCCTGATACCGATCCGGCCGGTTTTCAGCAACGCGCCATGCCCATGGGACAGATCGAGCTATTTGCCCAGCAGATTGAGTCGAAACATGCGCTTTTCCTTTTTGACGCCTGCTTTTCAGGGGCGGTATTCGCCCAATCCAGGGATATTCCCGGAATAATAAATTACAAGACCACGCAGCCGGTACGGCAGTTTATCACCAGCGGCAGCGCCGATGAAACAGTACCGGATCAGAGCATATTCCGCCGGCAATTCATCTCCGGTTTAAGCGGGGAAGCAGACCTTAATATGGATAACTTCATCACCGGCACCGAACTTGGCGACTTCCTTCAAACTACAGTTGTAAATTATTCCCGTAACGCTCTCCATCCGCAGTATGGCAAGATCAGGGACTCGAAACTTGACAAAGGCGATTTTGTTTTTGTTATGGACAAGTCCATTACTCCGATGATTCCGGCTGTAACTCCTTCCATTGAAGAGGAACGTACCCTGGTTCAATACGGAAAACTGGAATTGACTGCACAAATCAGCGGAGCACTTTATGTGGATGGAACTTTTATGAAACAGGTGAGCGCAGGCAACATTCTTACACTGAAAGACCTGACCGAGGGAGATCATACCATCAAAATATCAGGAGATGAGACTGTGGAAAAATCAGTTCTTATCAATGCCAATCAAACAGCTTATCTTACCATCGAAAAAAAGCGCACTGATACTGCCGGCATACCCGCAATGGTCTTTATCCAGGGAGGAACATTCCAGATGGGGAGCAACGACGGGGAAGATGATGAACAGCCGGTGCATTCGGTAACTTTGAGCAGTTTTTATCTTGGGAAATATGAAATTACAGTTTCGCAGTTCATGCAGTTCATCAATGAAACAGGCTATCAAACCGATGCTGACAAAGATGGCGGTGGTTATATTTGGAGCGGCAGTGAATGGAAAAAGTCAAGTGGGGTGAACTGGAAATGCGATGCCGAAGGAAACATCCGCTCGCAAAGCGAATATAACCACCCGGTGATCCAGATTAGCTGGAACGATGCCACCGAATATTGCAACTGGCTGAGCCGGAAAACAGGTAAAAGTTACCGGCTGCCTACTGAAGCCGAATGGGAATTTGCTGCGGGGAATGGATCAAAACATACAAAATACAGTTGGGGAAATGGTGAACCCTTTGGAAAGAATGGCGGGAATGTTGCAGATGAAACGGCTAAAAGGAAATTCGGGTTGTCAAATATTTGGTCAGGTTATGATGACGGGTTTGCCTCAACTTCGCCTGTTGGAAGCTTTAATCCGAATGAACTGGGTTTGTATGATATGACTGGCAATGTCTATGAATGGTGCTCAGATTGGTACGGATCAGACTATTATAAATCAAGTATATCAAGCAATCCAAAAGGTCCTATGGCTGGCTCAAACCGGGTGAAACGAGGCGGCTCCTGGAGCTATTTACCAGCCTTCCAGCGGGTTGCAAGTCGTGACTACAGCAGCCAATCGAACAATCTCTACATGCACGGTTTCCGCATTGCCAGAACAGAATAAGGGAATGAGTTAATTTGGAAATGAGTTAATTTGGAAATTTGGAAATGAGTTAATTTGGAAATGAGGTAATTTGGAAATGAGGCAATTTGGAAATTTCCCTGGTTAACAATTTTCAACTGAGAAATTCGCGTTAATTCGCCAGATTCGCGTCATTCGCGTTCTATTTTATTAGCATACGGATAACCACGTCCGCCAGAACGAACCTTCCGGTACGAGCGGGTATGCAGCGGAATTTCATTTTAATTCAAAATTCAAAATTCAAAATGAAATAAAAAATGCAACATGCAACATGTAAAATGGAACATGAATCGCCGCTTCCCAGCCTACCTCACCTTCCTCACCGTCGTGATCGTGATCCTCTTTTCCGCCGCCAGGTTCGCTTCATCCAGCTGCTTAAAACCCCTTGTTTGTGCTACGATATAACCAAGATCTTCATTTATGTAAGTTGATCTATCTTCGGTTTTTGTGTTCAAAGGTGTAAACTTCTCCGTTTGTGCGCATAATTGCAGCGTTTCAACGCCAAAGGGAGGAGATGCGGTGTTCTTCTGAGGCAATTCGATGAATTTATTCACCAGGTCGGCAGAGACGAAATAATCATTTTGCAGCAAAACCTTTGATCCGTCGGCCTGGTAGTATATCACCCGGACGTAACATTCCCGGTTGGCTTTCAGATACATGATCAGCGTATCACCTTCTTCATAAAGCACATTATCACTGCCATGATTGGTCATCAGTTCTATCATCAACCCGCCGTTAATGATCTCGTCTTTTCTGAACGTTTTCAGCTGGTTCAGCGCTTCATCGTAATTTGCCGGCAGAAAAGCTATATTGTTCATCTTCAGCCATGATACCGGGAGAGATGCCCCGGCGCTGGCGAGGATCCTGTCGCTCTCCGGATCTCTCATCACGGCAAGGATCTTAAGGTTTTCATTTTCTTGCCAGTAGGTGCCGTGAATGACGCTATTCTTAACTGTTGAAGAAGGATTGACCGACCTTGCCGCTATCACATTGAATTTCTGTTCTACCAGTTTCTGCTGCAACTGTACACCGATTCTTGCGGAAAACTCGCTCCCCATCTGCGAGTCCTGGTAAGTGAACATAGAAACCAGCACAGGGAAATTGGTTACTTCAACCTGTTTGCGTAAGCCTTCTGCGATAAAAAAGCAGACATCATCAAGGTTTCGTTCCGGGTTGTTGGTGAGATCGACGATGGCCGTGTTCACGGTTTTCTCCATCATATTGATCTCCTCGAAGAAAAGATCAGGCGATAAAGCTAGAATAATCGCCTGATCTTCTTCCATTTCCCTGATCAAAGGCAACACTTCGTAATATTTAATAATGGCCTGGCTCTTATTCCCTGCGCCCGACAATGTCATGGCCTGGGCTATCTTGCTTTCTGCCTCGAGTTTCTTTTGCTGAAGAACATTTTTGTAATGATTGACGACATCCGCCTTTTTCGCGTAGGCCAGTGAAAACACCTGTTTTGCCTTATCATCTTTATAACTCTCTGTTTTTAAGCCGGCAATGGTCAGATCAGAAAACAAAGAGGCCTTATGATTGAAAAAATTATCCACTTTCGAGCCGGATTCATAAACCTCCATGGTTGTCAGGCTGTGGATGGTCACCAGGACAGATTCGGCAATATCCGTTGCAGCATATTCCAGTCCCTTCTGCATTTGTTTTTCGATAGGCTGGGATTTATCAATACCTTCTACATAAAATGCCACAAGATATTCATTATCAGGGTACAGCATTTTGCGTTTAACCGGATCGACCCATGCCGGCTTTTGAGCAAAGCAATCGACATAAATGCCTGATACAAATACTAGTACAATGAAAATGAAAAACGATTTAGGATGTTTTATGAGATTATTCATATTCTTAAGTATTGTTTTCGCAAATATAAGATAGTTGCTGCCATAGAGCAAAATAATCATCTGAATAAAATAAAAATATCCAAGCTATTCCAATAGAACGCGAATGACGCGAATAATGCGAATTAACGCGGATTATTTAAAATCCAATGCGCAAAATAATCATCTGAATAAAGAAAAATATCCAAGCTATTCCAATAGAACGCGAATGACGCGGATGCGACGGATTTTCGCGGATTTATTTTTGAAGGGAGAGATTTGCTTAGTATATTTGTTTCATCCAAAATGATCAAACCATGAAAATCAGGGAATACATTCTCATTTCTTTGTTTGTACTATCATCATTCTCGATGATTTCACAGGAACGCGGCATGAAACCAGTGCAGGTTAATATAGAAGGAACATCCACGACCTTATACCATCAGAGCCATGCTTTGCTTATCGGGGTAAGCGCGTACAGCGCCGGTTTGCCTCCATTGCCTGGTGTGGTTGAAGATATCAATCTTGTTAAATCGGCTATGGAAAACAGCGGATTTAATGTAGTCACTGTGATGAATCCTGACAATGCGGGTTTGCAAAAGGCATTCACAAGTTTCATATCCAAATATGGACAGGGTGCAAACAACAGGCTCTTTATTTACTTTGCTGGCCATGGATATACGGAGAAGATGCCCTATGGCGACGATATCGGATATATATGTCCGGTAGATGTCCCTGATCCCAATAAAAATCCGGCTGGATTTCAGGAAAAGGCCATGCCCATGCGTCAGATAGAAACCTATGCCTATCAAATCAAATCGAAGCATGCTCTTTTTATGTTTGATGCTTGCTTTTCGGGATCTATTTTCTCGACCAGCCGTGCCATTCCCGAAGTGATCAGTTATAAGACGAAAGAGCCTGTCAGGCAGTTTATTACCAGCGGAGGCGCTAACGAAACGGTACCGGATAAAAGCATTTTCAGAGGGCAATTTTTACGGGCATTACAGGGAGAGGCTGACGGCAACCAAGATGGCTTTTTGACCGGAACCGAACTGGGAGAATTTTTACAAAGCACGGTTGTAAATTATTCATCCGGCGCACAGCATCCCCAATATGGGAAAATCCGGAACCCCAATCTCGACAAAGGTGATTTTGTCTTTGTACTGAATGCCGGTCAGCAGTCGGCGGTCGGCGGTCAGCAGCCCGGGCAGGTCATTACGGTGGAAGAGACAAGCCTGGTCAGGTACGGGCAGTTGGAGCTGACCACGGAAATCGGCGGTGAATTGTACATTGATGATGCTTTTATTAAAAATGTGAACGCCAATACACTGGTGACGCTCAATAATTTAACGGAAGGCAGGCACAACCTCGTAATCAAAGGCGCCGAAACTTACGAACAATGGATCGATATCCCGGCTAATGAGACAGAAAAGCTTACCGTTGAAAAAAAGCTGACTGATACTGCCGGCATACCCGAAATGGTCTTTATCCAGGGAGGAACCTTTCAGATGGGAGGCAACGACGGTGGAGATGATGAAAAGCCTGTTCATTCGGTTACTATCAACAATTTTTATATGGGGAAGTACGAAGTTACTCAAAAACAATGGCAAGAAATAATGGGGAATAATCCATCATATTTTAAAAATTGTGATAATTGCCCTGTTGAGAGTGTGAGTTGGAACGATGTACAGGATTTTATACGGAAATTGAATGAGAAAACAGGGAAGAATTACCGTTTGCCAACTGAGGCGGAATGGGAGTATGCCGCACGGGGAGGAAATAAAAGCCGCGGTTTTACCTATAGCGGAAGTAATAAGGTAGGTGAAGTTGGCTGGTATGATGGAAATTCCGGATCAAAGACGCACCCGGTTGGCCAGAAGCAGGCAAACGAGATAGGTTTGTATGACATGACCGGCAATGTCTGGGAATGGTGCTCGGATTGGTACAGATCAGACTATTATAAATCGAGTTCATCAAGCAATCCAAAAGGTCCTACGGATAGCTCCTTCCGTGTGCTACGCGGCGGCTCCTGGTACAGCAAACCGGCCCGCCAGCGGGTATCTTATCGCTACCACGACGTCGGCTACCCTTCGAACCGTAGCGACGTTGACGGTTTTCGTATTGCCAGGACTGAATAGGGAGGCAGGGAGATAATTTGGAAATGAGGCAATTTGGAAATTTGAAAATGAGGCAATTTGGAAATGAGGCAATTTGGAAATGAGTCAATTTGAAAATGAGATAATTTGGAAATGAGTTAATTTGGAAATGAGTTAATTTGGAAATGAGTTAATTTGGAAATGAGATAATTTGGAAATGAGATAATTTGGAAATTTGGAAATTACAACCTGGTGAGAGGGTGTTAAACACCTGAAAATCTTTATCCCTTCCGGGGAATTTGGTTGATTGTGTTGGGTTTTGCTACAATACTTAAGTGGGTGTCTTAAAAGTCCTTCGTGGAACTTCGTGCAGTCTTCGTGAAACTTCGTGTTATTTATAAGTATTTGTTACACAGAGGTCCACGAAGAAGACACGAAGAACCACGAAGTCATTTTGAATATAATTTTCCCTTTTGAAACCCCCTCATATTCTTTAGGTTTTTATTGGATGGTAAAAAACTATCAACTGAGAGATTCGCGTTAATTCGCCAGATTCGCGTCATTCGCGTTCTATTTCAAAAGTACGCGGATTTCCATGCTCGCCCGAACGAACCTTCCGGTATGGGCGGGGATGCAACAAATTCTGCTCATTTGTCCATTTATTTGCATTTTCTGGACAAGACAACACAGTAATGTCATAAAATGATCTTATCTTTGCATTATGTTCATTTATTATAAAAAATTGGACAAGTATGGAAGAGATTCGGTTTGACAGAAACTTACCCTATAATCATTTGCCTTTATTGCCTCCGCTGCAGGATATAGAGAATGACCCTGTTATCCTGAAGAAGCTGGTAGTGGCTTCAAGGGCCCTGACCAGGGTAGATGGCAAAATAAGCAAATTACCCAATCCTTTTATGCTGGTTAATACTATTTCTTTGCAGGAGGCCAGAACATCAACAGAGATTGAAAATATTTTTACTACTGATGAAGAACTCTATAAAGCAATTTCGGAAACTAAAAATGAAGAGAACGTAAACGCAGCCACTAAAGAAGTGCTCCGGTACAGAGAGTCATTGTGGGCAGATTTTAACGCATTGAAAGAGAAGCATGCCATTGATAATGAAATGATTATCAGAATATTTCAGAGGATCAAGGACACTACAGCGGGTTTTCGTGCACCTCACGCAAACGTGGTAATCAGGAAAGGCCAAAGCGAGTTTCGTTCAGGAGAGATCATCTATACTCCACCCAGGGGAGAGGGAATTATTGAAAATTTAATGAGGAACATGACTGATTACCTGAATGACGATATTAAATACTCCACGGATCCGTTATTAAAGATGTGCATAGCACATTATCAGTTTGAAGCCATTCATCCATTCCAGGATGGTAATGGCAGAACAGGCAGGATACTGAATTTGTTATATCTTGTTGATAAAGGCTTGCTTACCCATCCATCGCTATATCTTTCCAAATATATTATAATAAATAAAGACGATTATTATTATCAACTTGGAGCTGTAACCCAAAGGGAATCATGGCATACATGGGTAGCTTACATGCTTGATGCTGTAGAACAAACATCAAATCTTACCAGCCGCCTGATTGAAGATATTTTGATTCAAATGGATCAGACACTGGATTACGCCAGAAATAAAATAAAATGGTACAATAAGGATATTAATGAAGCAATTTTCAGCCAACCTTATATTAAAGCTAAAACTATAGGCAAAACCCTTGAAAAAACATCCCGCACAACCTTAACCAAATACATTAATGAACTTTTGGAACATAAGATCTTAAGATCTAAAAAAGATGGAACCGAAGTGTATTATATCAATGATGATTTACTAAGAATCCTTACCGGTTAGACAAATGCGACTAAATTATCTCAATCCCATGCCCACCATCTTCACCCTCGGCGAAACAATCTACGATATTATCTTTGAGAAGGATCAGCCCAGGGCAGCCAGGCCGGGCGGTTCGATGCTGAATACAGCCGTTTCACTCGGCAGGTGCGGAATGAAGGTTGAAATGATCACGGAACTGGGTGTCGACAAGGTTGGTCAGATCGTGATGGATTTCCTCTCTGAAAATGGCGTCTCCACTTTATTTATAAAACCCTCTGCAGTTTTCAAAACGCCGGTTTCACTGGCTTTCCTGGATGAACTGGGCAATGCGCAGTATTCGTTCTATAAAAACTACCCGGAGAACCGACTCAATATTTCCTGGCCGGAAGTGAAAAGGGGAGATGTGGTGCTCTTCGGTTCCTTTTACTCGCTTGATCAGGCCATCCACGCCAAAATCATTTCCTTCGTTAAAAAAGCCAGGCAGAACGAAGCTTTTATCATTTATGATCCGAATATCCGGAAAAACCACCTGGGAGAGATCAAAAAACTGATGCATTTTATTGAGGAAAATATAGCCCTGGCAGATATTGTAAGGGGATCGGATGAAGATTTCGAGAACCTGTTCGGGACTACCAATCCGGATGAAGTCTTTGCCTTGATCCGGAAAACCGGAAATGCTCAATTTATCATGACGCGAAATAAAGACGGCGCCGAATTGATGACCTCCGCCTTAAAACTTCACGTCGATGTTCCTGTAATTCAACCTGTCAGTACGATAGGCGCCGGTGATGCGTTCAATGCCGGGATCATTTTTGGGATCATCAGGAAAGGTCTTGCTGTTAATGACCTTGTTGATATTAACCATGATTTATGGACAGAGATAATCGGATTTGGAATTACTTTTGCATCCGAGGTTTGCATGAGCTATGATAATTATATTTCGCTACCTGAAAGAAAATAGAACGCGGATGAACGCGAACCCCGAGGTTTCGGGGCAAGTTGCAGCGGATTAGCGCGAATTAAAAAAAATCCCGCACTTAAACCTAAAACCTTAAAACTTAAACCTATCTATGCTTTTCGCTCTTCGCTCCAGGCTCTATCTCATTACACTGCTCCTTGCAATCCTGCACCACGGTTATGCCCAGAATTCCTATCCCAAAGACTATTTCCGCTCTCCCCTGGATATCAGGTTGCTTCTGTCAGGGACTTTTGGCGAGATACGTACAAACCATTTCCATTCCGGGATCGACATTAAGACCAACGGCGCTGAAGGCGCGGCGGTTTATGCCATTGCCGGTGGATACGTTTCAAGGATCAAAGTATCTGCTTATGGTTTTGGAAAAGCAATTTATATTACACATCCTAATGGCTATGTTTCGGTGTATGGCCATTTGAGCAGGTATAATCAGGTTATCGGAGATTATGTAAGAAAAGCACAATATAGCAGGGAGAGTTTTGAAATTGAACTTTTCCCGTCTGCCGGAGAATTGCCGGTCAGCAAAGATGAAATTATAGCTTACACAGGTAATTCAGGCTCTTCCGGTGGGCCACACCTGCATTTCGAAATCCGCGACGGCGCATCACAAAAAATAATTAACCCACTGTTGTTCGGTTATGATGTTAAAGATTTTTTCCGGCCTCGCATATCGCTCTTAAAAATATATGCCGAAGATGAAAATGCCCGTGTAAACGGAATTAACCGGAGTATTAGTTTTCTGGTCGAAGGATGGGGAGAAGAGCACCGGTTAAATGTAGCCCAGCCGATTCGGCTCAGTGGAAACATTTCTTTCGCCATCCAGGTGAGCGACCAGCAAAATGATACGGATAACAAAAACGGCCCTTATGCCATTGCCCTTTATATCGATAAAGAACTGGTTTATCAGCAAAGAATGGAAACCTTTTCATTCGATGAAACCCGCTATGTCAACAGTCTCCTGGATTATGCAGAGTTTATGAAAAACGGGGTCCGTCTGCAGCGGACAAAGATCGATCCGGGTAACAAGCTCGATATATATGGCAAAGTCAACGATAAAGGTATTTTCCGGTTCAATGATTCCCTGACTCATGTAATCCGTTATGAAGTGACCGATGTTGCAGGCAATACAGCTTCACTTTCTTTCAAAGTTAAATCGGAGAAGACTGTAAATGTGAAAACAGCCAAAACTCCGGATATTACATTGACCATTGACCATCGACCATCGACCATCGACCATTTCAATTACGCTACCGCCAATCATTTTGAAAATGCCTCCGTCATCCTCGACGCTCCCCAGGGCGTTTTCTACGATTCCTTTACCTTCAGCTACGATTCTTCAAGGAGCGTCGCGGGCACCTTTTCCCCGGTACACCGGATTCATGATAAATTCACCCCGGTTCACGATTATATTACTTTATCCCTCAAACCGGTAAACCTGCCGGAAAGTTTGCGGCCTAAAGCGCTGGTGGTCAAAATTAAGGACGATGGCAAAGGCTGTACATCTGCCGGTGGAACCTGGGAAGACAACGGGTATGTTACGACCAAAATAAGGGAATTCGGTAATTACAGCATTTCAATTGATACCATTCCACCTGATATCAAGGCTCTGCAACCCGAAACATTTGTTAAAATGGCCGGGCAGAAGAAATTGAAACTGAGCATCAGTGACAACATGTCGGGTATAGCCACATACCGGGGCATGCTTAACGGCAAATGGGTTTTAATGGAGTATGATGCAAAAAATAATATCCTGTTCTATACCATCGATGAAAACCTGGCACCAGGACGGAACACCTTCTCACTGGAAGTGAAAGACGAAAAGAATAACCGGTCATTTTTTGCAGCCACAATTATTTTGTAAATTCGTGCGTTGGTGAATATACTATAGTAGAAAAAAACATGGAAAGTAATCTTAGGGACATACAACTCACTAAACTGACGGAAAGAGCCAAGGAGTTAAAATGCATCTACAAGGTGATTGAAGCTTTAAAGGATGAGACAGCAGAATTGACAACTATTTTTAAGTTAATTCTGGAAGCCATTCCTCCCGGATACCAGTACCCGACGGTTTGTGAGGCACGGATCATCCTGGAAGGCAAGCAATATGCATCGCTCGATTTTATTGAGACACCCTGGATACAGCGGGCTGAGATTGTCATCGATAACCATGTGTCGGGTGAAATCCAGGTTTGTTATGTGCAGAAAGTATTTGACAATGCACCTTCATTTCTCCCTGATGAACAGAAATTGCTCAATGCCATTGCCGATCACTTAAGCCGGTTCATTTTTTACCGGCGTTTAAAAAAAACACTGGAATCGTCACTTTCTTCCGAAACCGTTGCAGAACCTAATGGCGACAGTTCATTACTGTATTATGAATCGGACGAACACTGGAAATGGCGCTTCCATGTTTCAGAGAAGATTGCCAATATGATGGACATGGACCGGCTGGGTGCTGAAGCCATCTATATTATCGGTAGTACAAATACCGGTAAGGCAGGACCCGGGAGCGACATCGACCTGATGGTACATTTTCGTGGGGATCCAGTCAAGGAAAAAGAATTGAAAGCATGGATCGAAGGCTGGGGCCTGGGCCTGTCAGAATTAAATTTCCTCAAAACAGGCTATGTTACTACCGGAAGCCTTATTGATTTCCATATAATAACGGATGAAGATATCCGTAATAAGACAAGTTACGCGGCAACGATAGGCTCTAAAGAAAATTCTGCCAAACTTCTGCGATCAAAGAAATAATATAATGACCAGGAGTTTTTTCATATCAGATTTACACGGCCATGTTGCCCGCTATGAAAAACTGATTGATGAAATCCGCGAACATGAGCCTCAACTGGTTTTCTTTGGTGGCGATCTGCTTCCTCATGGCATGCGTCGTCATGTTGTCGATGATTTTACAGAAGATTTTCTTTTTCTGGAATTCAGCAGGTTGATGAAGGAAATGGGGGAGGCTTACCCTAAGGTTTATCTCATATTAGGTAATGACGACCCACGATCGGAAGAAAGCAAATTCATTGAGCTTGGCGAAACCGGCGTCTGGCATTATCTTCATGACCGGAAGGACAGTTTTGCCGGGTTTAACTTTTACGGATATGCGAATGTACCTCCCACACCATTCCGTTTCAAGGACTGGGAACGTTATGATGTTTCGCGGTATGTCGACCCGGGATGTATTCCTCCTGACGAAGGTTTCCGGACCATGGAACCATCGACGGATCTGGCCTATGCCACTATCCTTGATGAGCTGAATAACTTGACAGGTGATGATAATATGGAAAAATCGATTTTTCTTTTTCATTCACCACCTTACAAGACTTTCCTCGACAGGGCGGCGCTGGATGGTTTAATGGTCGACCATGTCCCGATGGATGTACATGTGGGAAGCATTGCTATAAGGCGTTTTATTGAAGAAAGACAACCCTGGCTTACGATGCACGGGCACATTCATGAATCTTCACGATTGACCGGACATTGGCGACAGCTTATAGGAGAAACCCATTCATATTCGGCAGCCTGGGATGGACCGGAACTGGCTCTGGTGGATTTCGACCTTGAAGATCCTTCAAATGCCAGGCGACGGATCATCTGACAGACCTATTTTTTTTATCTTTGCCCCATGGAAGAAACGATCCTGATCCTTGATTTTGGCTCACAATATACCCAACTGATAGCCAGAAGGGTGCGTGAACTTAATGTGTATTGTGAGATCCACCCGTATAATAAAATCAGCGAAATCAGTGAATCGGTAAAAGGGGTCATCCTTTCCGGAAGCCCGGCATCTGTTCGTGATCCCGAGGCCCCTGTTCCGGATCTGACGCATATCCGCGGTAAAGTTCCTGTTCTGGGCGTTTGTTATGGTGCACAGTTCATGGCGCATTCTGACGGCGGGGAAGTTGCCCCATCGCAGAACAGGGAATATGGCAGGGCTAACCTTTCTTTTATCAATACCGGGAACGAATTGATGAAAGGAATGAACAGCGGTTGCCAGGTTTGGATGTCGCACGGCGATACTATCCTGCGGCTTCCTCCTGATTTCAATGTCGTGGCCAGTACTGCAGATGTGGCTGCCGCAGGATTTCAGGTTAAGGGAGAACAAACCTATGGCATTCAATTTCATCCTGAAGTTTATCATTCGACCGAAGGGATGATCTTGCTGAAGAATTTCGTTGTCGATATTTGCCGTTGCTCACAGTCGTGGACCCCTTCATTATTTATTGAATCTACAGTCCATGAACTGAAGGAGACATTAAGAAATGACAAAGTCGTACTGGGATTATCCGGAGGGGTTGACTCTTCGGTCGCAGCCGTTTTGCTCGATAAAGCCATCGGTGAAAACCTTCACTGTATTTTCGTGGATAATGGTTTACTGCGAAAAAATGAATTCGGGTCAGTAATGCATTCATATAAAGATATGGGGTTGAATGTCAGGGGAGTGGATGCAAAAAAGCGGTTTTATAGTGCGCTGCAAGGTATTTCCGACCCCGAGCTGAAGCGAAAAGCAATAGGCCGCACTTTTATAGAGGTTTTCGACGAAGAAGCACACCGCATCCAGGATGTTAAATGGCTGGCACAGGGAACCATATACCCTGACCGGATCGAGTCGGCTTCAGTAAAAGGCCCTTCCGCCACGATCAAGTCGCACCATAACGTTGGAGGATTGCCAGGTTATATGAAGCTCAAAGTCGTTGAGCCGCTGCATTCTCTTTTTAAAGATGAAGTCAGGAGGATTGGCGCCGCGCTTGGTATGAAAAAAGAATTGCTGAACCGTCATCCTTTTCCCGGTCCGGGACTGGGTGTGCGGATTTTAGGCGAGGTTACCGAAGAAAGGGTCAGGATGTTGCAGGATGTAGATGACATCTTTATTAGTGGATTGAAAAATCATGGACTTTATGACGAGGTCTGGCAGGCGCTGGCAGTTCTGCTTCCTGTCAATTCCGTGGGTGTAATGGGAGATGAGCGAACTTATGAAAATGCAGTGGTGCTGAGGGCTGTCGGTTCTACCGATGGAATGACAGCCGACTGGTCGCAGTTGCCTTATGAATTCCTGGCAAAAATGTCTAATGAGATCATCAATAAAGTGAGGGGTGTGAACCGGGTTGTTTATGATATCAGTTCGAAACCACCTGCAACCATAGAATGGGAATAAAATCAGCTAATATTTAACCAGAACCATCAATGCGAGGAAGAACTTTCATTGTCAATTTAGCAAGCTGTTGCTTTCTGATATGCTTTCTTCATATAAGCCCAGCCATTTGGGCACAGGAAGAGATCAAAAAACATTCCGTAGTGGCGCTTGATAATTATTATAGTTTATCATTGAAGTATGATATAAGCATTGAGGATTTAAAGCGCGCCAATCCGGGCATAACAAACCCCAAACCAGGTGATATACTGATTATTCCTCATAAAGGCGGGCTGAACGAAGAACTGGATGCGAGTGATTGTGCCAAACTCAGGAAAAACAGGCATGAAATCTACCGCATAGCCTTGATGATACCGTTTTATCTTGAGCAGGTTGCAGATACACTATGGGATGACAACCTTGACCCTTTAAAAATCAACGAGTTGGCCCCATTCAGGTTTATTCAGTACTATCATGGCTTTATGATCGCTGTGGATTCGCTGAGACAGGAAGGACTGAACATCGAAGTTTATGTTTATGACGTAGATCATTTGGCATCCAAGGTTATAAATGTTCTTCAGAAACCGGATTTAAAGAAAATGGATCTGATATTCGGGCCTTTCTTTAAAAGTAGTTTTTCTCTTGTGGCTGACTTTGCGATGGAAAATAAAATACCAATAATAAATCCTTTGTCTGCCCGCGATGATATTCTGCAAGGCAATCCGTTTGTCTTTAAACTGATTCCTTCTGTCGAATCGCAACCGGCTTTACTTGCTGAATTGGTGAATAGGGATTTTAGTGATCACAGGATCATATTTTATATTGCTAATCAGTATCAGAATAATGAACTGATCGGTCAATACAAACAGGCTATCGAGCAAAAAGGCAGGACCGGAAAACAAATAGTTTCTGTTGTCAATTACTCTACTGACAGCACAAAGGGATTTCGCGATCATGCTTCATTGATTCAACCCAACCTTGTCATTATTTATGCGGAAAATGAAGTATTGCCTGCTACCTTGCTTAGTAAATTGAGCGAGTTGAAGAGAGAATATCAGATCTCTGTGATTGGACTGCCCGAGTGGGAAAAATTCGGTAATATCGAATCCAGTTATCTATTATCCCTGGATGCTCATATATTTATGCCCTATTATATTGATTATCAATCAGAAAACGTAAAAAGATTTATCCGGACTTACCGGTTGAGATATTCAGATGAGCCCTTAAATTTTGCTTTTTCTGGTTTCGATGCAGGCTATTTTTTCCTGAGCGCATTATTAAACTATGGAAAAAATTTTGAAGGATGTATTAATGAGATCAAAGTCAATCTGATACACAACCAGTATCATTTTGAACGTAAAGGTAATGGTGGATATGATAACCTCAACTGGAATATTTTACAATACTTTGATTACTCCTTGCTTAAAAAATCTTTTTAATCTTCTGTTTTTTTTCTTTTTTGTTTAAGAATAAGCACTAATTTTGCACTGTTAATTTTTTAACAGTGTTAAATTTTAACAGTACTAATAAATAAATCATTACATCATGAATTTAGAGAAAATAATGAGTGACCTCGAAAAGAAGCACCCGGGTGAAGCCGAATACCTGCAGGCAGTGCGTGAGGTTTTAGAATCTATCGAAGAGGCTGTCAATGAAAACCCGCAGTTTGAAGCAGCAGGTGTCATCGACCGGATTGTTGAACCTGACCGCATTTTGACATTCAAGGTGCCCTGGGTTGACGACCAGGGAAAGGTACACGTTAACCTGGGTTATCGTATCCAGTTTAATAATGCCATTGGGCCTTATAAGGGCGGATTACGTTTCCACCCAAGTGTTAATCTGAGCATTCTGAAGTTCCTCGGCTTTGAGCAGATATTCAAGAATGCCCTTACTACCTTACCGATGGGTGGTGGTAAAGGAGGTTCTGATTTTGATCCAAAAGGCAAGTCTGATGCTGAGATCATGCGCTTCTGCCAGGGGTTTATGCTGGAATTGTGGAAACTCATCGGACCTGAGACTGATGTTCCAGCCGGTGACATTGGTGTAGGAGCAAAAGAGATAGGATTTCTTTATGGAATGTATAAAAAGCTTACGCATGAGCATACCGGTGTTTTAACCGGCAAAGGTTTGAATTGGGGAGGCAGCCTGGTTCGTCCGGAAGCAACCGGTTTCGGTGCTGTTTATTTTGCTCAGGAAATGCTTGCCACCCGCGGCATGTCTTTCGAAGGCAAAACAGTTTGTATTTCCGGTTTCGGGAATGTGGCCTGGGGCGCTGTCAGTAAGGTTAACCAGCTCGGCGGTAAGGTTGTCACCATTTCCGGTCCTGATGGTTATATTTATGACCCGGACGGTATTTCTGGTGAAAAGATCGAATACTTACTTGAACTTCGTGCCTCGAACCAGGATATTGTGAAGCCATTCTCTTATGAATTCCCAAGCGCTCAGTTCCACCAGGGCAAGCATCCCTGGGAAGTAAAATGCGATGTGGCACTCCCATGTGCTACC
>Ga0247841_10007498_pt1 | contig 16197 bp, 14 predicted proteins | sample LaCruzMarch2015__2_FD_192410 | JGI IMG/M metagenome (GOLD analysis project Ga0247841, IMG submission 192410) | Freshwater microbial communities from meromictic Lake La Cruz, Castile-La Mancha, Spain - LaCruzMarch2015_18m | ecosystem: Environmental > Aquatic > Freshwater > Lake | place: Spain... | reverse complement strand
CATTACTATATAGTCCGACATCTTTAGGTTGGTATATTTCTGGCAAGAAAGAGAATATAAAAGCTATTCAAAAACAGGATTTTATTGATTATCAAAAAAGGCTCTATTATCCAGGGAATATGATTGTAGTTAAAGCCGGTAAAGTGGAAGAAGATGAAACTTTGGGTTTAACAGAAAAGTATTTTGGTCATCTGAAGGGCCAGAAAAAAGAAGAATTCCAGCCCTTAGTTTTTACTCAGAAAGAGCCTAAAGTACGTTTAAGAGCAAAAAAAACTTCTCAATCTCATTTTTGTTTAGGCGTACGGGCTTATGCGGCTAATCATCCTGATCGTTATGTTGTTTCCCTTTTAACTGCCATTTTAGGTGGCAGTATGAGCTCAAGAATAATGACTGAAGTTCGTGAGAAAAGAGGATTGGCCTATCATGTTAGAACCATTTTTGAAGATTATATGGACAACGGTTATTTAATGACTCAAGCAGGGGTTGATATTAGTAAGATCGATGAAGCTATAAAAGTAATTCTAAATGAATATGGGCGTATTACTTGTGATAAAGTTTCCAGTGAGGAATTGACAAAAGGTAAAGAACTTTTAAAGGGCCGTTTGATTTTAGCTTTAGAAGATTCTCAGAACGTGGCAGAAAGATATGCTTTACAAATGCTTTTGGAAAATAAACTTAGAGATCCTCAAGAAACCATCGAAAGAATCGATAAAATCACTGCTCAGGACCTTCAAAGAGTGGCTAAAGATATCTTTCATCAGGAAAGCCTTAATCTAGCGGTTATTGGGCCTTATAATGACGAAGAGAGATTTCTAAAACTGCTTAGATAATTTTATAGTTAGGTTAAAATATGACGATTAAAAAAATTCTTCATTCTTTAGAAAAATTTATCTATGAAATTAATACGGAGTCACGCTTAGCTCGGGTTGGGCTTAAAAAAGAGCAGAAGATTGCTCCAATTGTTAAAAAATATCAATGGCTTTACAGTTTACCAACTATTAATTTTGTTAAAAAAGCCTACGAGGAAGAAAAAAATGAAGATAATAAAAAGCAATTAAAGCTTTTATTCTTTGAACTCTCCGAATCTTTTTTATATAGCAAAATAGCTTCTTTAGAAGATAAAATTGAAACCTTTTTTAATAAATCTAAAGTTGAAGTTGACAAGGAAAAGATTGCTTACTACAATCTTGGTCCTTTAATAAGCAAAACAGCTGATTTTAAAAAAAGAGAAAGCCTTCAAGATGCTGGTTGGCAAGTTGTTAAAAAAGCTAACCCCCAAATGCTTTTAATGCTTAAAACAGCCTTAAAAAGTTTAAAGAAAGATTTAGGTTTTGTTGGTCAAATTGATTTTTACCAGAAGAAGAAAACAATTAATTATTCTCAGTTTTATCATTTAGTTCAAGAGATTAATTCTCAGCTCCAGGGTTTATATCAAGAGAAAATGGGGAAGTTTGTTCAAGAAAATCTTAATGTTCCTTGGAAAAATCTTAGAAATTGTCATTTAAGCTATTTAACCGGGCTTAATCGTTTTGATCAATACTTTTCTAAAGAAAAGTTAATGCCGGTTTTTGAAGCTTCGATGAAAGATTTAGGTTTTTTTATTAAAAAACAAACCAATATTAACATTGATACGGCCGAACGGCCTGGGAAAAATCCAAGAGCAGTTTGTTATTCTTCCAAAGTTCCAGAAGAGATACATTTAATTATTAAACCTATTGGTGGTTTTTATGATTTTACCGCTTTTTTCCATGAAGCTGGTCATAGCGAACATTATGGTAATATGCAGTCCAGTTTACCTTTTGCCTATCGCTATTTAGCTTCTTCCCATGCTTCTTCAGAATTATATTCCTATTTGTTTGAGTCCTTAACCAGAAACCCGCTTTGGTTAGAGAAGTATTTAAAGTTGCCAAAGAAAGTGGCCAAACAAGTCGCTTACGACAGTGAGATAATAAACTTTTGTCTTTTAATTCGTTATTTAGGTAAGTTTTCTTATGAATATCAGCTTTTTTTAAGCGGTAATTTTGTCAAAGGGCCTCAGCTTTATGCTCAAACTTTAACTAAATTTACCAATTTTATTTATAATCCCGTCAGCTATCTTAATGATATAGATAGCGGTTTCTATTCTGCTGATTATTTGCGGGCTTGGATCGGCGAAGCCCAGCTAATAGTCTTTTTGGAAAAGAAATTCGGCCAAAATTGGTTTGAGAGAAAGGAAGTCGGGGATTTGCTCCAGAAAATGTGGGAGCCAGGTTTGAAATTTGATTTAGAAGAGATTCTAGAAAGAAATAAAATCGGTAAAGCTTTTGATATTCAGCCTCTTATTTCTAGATTTAAAAAAGCCCTGGTTTAAATCTGAAAATCCTATTTTAGTTTATTTATATACACCTTGCCGATGGGCAATAGTGATTACAAAAATCTTCTTTTGTTTTTCATCAATTAAATAAATTATCCTGTAGGGCCAAGCTTTTAAAGATTTTATTCCTGAAAGCTTACCTGAAAGATTCTTGCCTTCTTGAGGATTTTTTTCAAGAGTAGAAAGCCTTTTTTTAATTTTAATTTGTTCATTTTTTGGTAGATGCCGGTATTGTTTAGTGGCTTTAGGAGTAATAATAACTTCCATATTATTTCAGTTGGGAAAGGTTAATACCTTTTCCTTGCCCGGCTTGCCTCAGACCTTCAATGATGCTTTTTTCAGCTCCAGGAATAGAAAGAATTTCTGTTGTTTCTTCAAGAGAATCAAGCTCTTCAGCGCTTATAAGGGTAGCTTTTGGTTGGCCACTAACAGTGATAACTATACGGCTAAAATTATTACTGACTTTATTTACCAATTCTGGTAAATTGCTTCTAGCTTCTGAAATAGAAATTAAATCATTCATAAAATGATTGTACATAAATATGTACAATCTGTCAAGAAGTATTTTAAGTTAAAAAAATCTAAGTTATGGTTAAAGATATTAGTCGGGGTGGTGAGATTCGAACTCACGGCCTCGCGGACCCGAACCGCGCGCGCTACCGGGCTGCGCTACACCCCGAAATGATTTTATTGTGTCCCCACCAGGAGTCGAACCTGGATTTAGGGTTTAGGAAACCCTTGTTCTATCCGTTGAACTACAGGGACTAAAACCATGCTTATTTTAACACATTCAGGTTAAAAGCTAAATTAAAAAGAAGAAATTTATTTAAGGGAAGTAGAATAAAGATTGGAAGGAGAATCTTTGCTTAAGGAAGCTAAAATTAACAAACGATTGCCAGAGGGGAAAGTAAAGGCAAAGGAATTTTCAAATGGTCCAGTGTAAAGATCGATTTTATTAGTATTGTCATATTCTAAAAGACTAATTTTGTCTTTCTGAACAAGAAAAAGGTGCCTTGAGCTTGGAAACCAGCTAACTTTGGCATCAGCTGGTAAATCAACAGCAAAGTTACGATCTTCTTTAAGATCATAGATATAAGTTTTATCAGCTTGGATTTCTCGAGATTCGGTTTGAGTAGAAGCTCCAGGCATCGGTGGAATTAATTCCTTAGGAATGGAAGCAGAAGCTGTGGCGATATACATAATTTTAGTTTCATCAGGAGAAAAAGCAATATTGCGAACTGCTTTGTCTAAAATCAAAGTTAATTCTTCTGGTAAACGACTGATTTGAGCCTGAGCCACAATTTCTTTTTCTTTTTGCCATTGAGCTAAAATAGTTTCTTTTTGTTCGCTAATATCTTTTAACTTTAAAGTTAAATCACTGTTATTGATATCTAAAAGGAAATTTTCTTCAATGGCTTTAGCTTTTTTAGTGGCAGGGGTTTTAATAAAAGTGATTAAAATTTGTTTGGAATCTGTGGACCATTGATAAGTAGCCTGGCTAAAATCTCTTTCTTGGCTATCGAGGCTTAAAATTTGTCTAGCTTCACGGTTAAGATTAAGGGGTCGATCAGAAAGTTCAAGAATCCAAAGCCCATCTTTATCTTGTTGTTTGGTGACATTATAAAGAACTTTTTTGCCATCAGGAGAAATATTTGGATTAGCAGCGCCAGTAAAAGTTAAAGCTTTAAGATCAGGGAAAGTAGGGAAGAGATTAGCTTCAGTTTTAACCACAAGTTCTTTTTCCACAACCAGTTTTTTCTGCCAAGAAGTAAAACCATTTTTTTTAATTTCTACTTGGTATTCTCCTGGAGCTAAACTCATTGTAGTTGCCGTTTTATTTTTATTGGCTTTGCCGTTGATATAAACTGTTGCTTGGTTAGGATAAGAAGTTGCCACTAGAAGACCAGTTGGTTTTAAGCTTTTAGTGGAAAAATCCGGACGATAGCCAGAAGCAAACTTGGAAAGATAAAAGGCGCCAATGGCAACGCCGATGATAACTGCCAAGAAAATAAAAATTCTTTTTTTTATCATTTTTTGTTTGAGGCTAAAAATAATGATTATCTTTGACCTATTTTAAAAGTAGAAAGACTACTTTAACAGGGTTTCTGGGATTATTTTACCATGGTCTTGCAGTCCCTGACAAGAAGGGGCTATAATGATTTTTATCATGGGAATGATGATGGCTAAAAAAATTGGTATTGATTTAGGAACAGCTAATTCTTTGGTTTGGGTTGAAGGTCAAGGTGTTGTTCTAAATGAACCAACAGTAGTCGCAGTAACGATTGATGATAACCGAGTAATTGCTGTTGGTGATGAAGCTAAGCAAATGTTAGGTAGGACTCCAGGGAATATTCGAGCTTCTAGACCAATGCGAGAAGGAGTTATTGCTGATTATGTAGTAACTGAAGCCATGCTCCGTTATTTTGTTCAGAAAGTGAGTAATAGGAGCTTTTTTTTCAAGCCAGAAGTCATGATTTGTGTTGCCGCTGGTTGCACCCAAGTAGAAAGAAGAGCAGTTTTGGATGCTACCATGGCCGCTGGGGCTAGAAATGCTTATTTAATTGACGAACCTTTAGCCGCTGCTATTGGGGCAGAAATTCCTATTGCTGCAGCTTCTGGTAATATGATTATTGATATTGGTGGTGGTGCGGCTGAAGCTGCCATTATTTCTTTAGGAGCAGTGGTTGTTCATAAAAGTGTTAGAGTAGCTGGTAATAAAATTGATGAAGCTATTTCTTTGTGGGTACGCAAAAAACATAATCTGATTATTGGTGACCAGACTGCAGAAAACGTTAAAATCAAAATTGGTTCAGCTTTACCCTTAGCTAAGGAAGAGAAAATGGAAGTAAAAGGGAGAGATTCAGTTACTGGTTTACCGAAAATTGTGGAGTTGACTTCAACTGAAATTACTGAAGCTATTCGACCACCTTTAAACCAAATAATCGGAGCGGTAAAAAACGTGCTTGAAGAAACACCACCAGAATTAGCTGCTGATATTATTGATAAGGGGATCGTGATGAGTGGTGGTACCAGCACTTTAAGGGGTTTTGACAAGTATATGACGCAGGAAATTGGCGTTCCTTCTCATACAGCTGAAGAACCTTTATATTGTGTAGTTAAAGGAATTGGAGTAGCTCTGGAAAATATCGAGCTTTATAAACGGGCAATTACTCAAAAGTAACAAATGATCGATTATTGATAATAATTGATTATAGGACTATAAACTTTTAAAAATATTTTAAAACCTTCCCAAAAAAATAACTTATAGTATTAAAGATAGCTATTTTATAAAAAAGATAACCAAAAAAACAGATTAGATTGATTTATCGGGATAAAACGCCGAGTAAAAATTTTATCCTAAAAAACCATTTTAGCTTTATAGGGTATTTTTAAAAACTATCATTATATTTTTTAAGAGGGGAGAGGGCAGAAAAAATAATTTTTTGTATCTTAAAATCATCATATTTTTTATTATAAGACTTAATATCATTATTAATTTTGTTAAAATTTGGTGAAATTTATTAAAATTTTTCTTTAAAGTTAAGACCAATTTTAGTTAATTGATTTTTAAAGTTAAAAAATCGTTAAAAAAGACATAAAAAGAGAAAAAAGATGAAAAAAATCTTTAAAAATACCTTAAAAAAGGATGGAAACAGCGATGAAATTTTAGAAGTTAGCCTTGTTGGCGCTTCTATGCCAGAAGTGATAGGTTTGATTGAAAAAAGACTAGAGAGTCAGCAAAAAACCTTCATTGTTACGCCTAACCCTGAATTTTTAGTTTTTAGTCAGGAAAATCCCTGGTTTAAAACGATATTAAAGCAAGCTGATCTGGCTATTCCTGATGGTGTAGCCCTGATTTGGGCAAGAGAAGTTATTAGAGGTAAAAATTTACCAAGCAGGTTATTTATTGGGTTTAAAACTGGCTTTCAGGTTATTTTCCAGGGTTGGGGAGTCAAGAGAGTCACTGGAACGGATCTTACAAATAAACTTTGCCAGCTGGCAGCTAGAAAAGATAACTCAGTCTATTTCTTGGGTGGTAAAGGGCAAACAGCAACCATAGCTCTTAAAAAACTACAGATAAGGTATCCAAATTTAAAGGGTTGGGCAGAAACTGGCCCAAATCTTAGATTAAAAGACGGTAATTGGATAAAAAACTCTCAAGATATAGATAAATGGGTTAATGAGATTAACCAAAAGCAACCTGATTTGCTTTTTGTGGCTTTTGGCATGGGGAAACAGGAGAAGTTTATCTATGATAATTGGAGCCGATTAAAAGTTAAGTTAGCCATTGGAGTTGGAGGATCTTTTGATTATCATAGTGGTCAGGTTGGAAGAGCCCCAAATCAAATTCAAAAAGCTGGTTTTGAATGGCTGTATAGATTGGTAAAAGAACCATGGCGTTTTAAAAGACAACTATCCTTATTAAAATTTGTCTGTTTAATTTTAATTGGTAGAAATTAAGTAAATTCTGTAATACTTTTAAATATTTTGATATACTTTATCAAGCTATTCTTTAAAATTTTTTTAAAATAAAATCACTAATTCATGAAAGTTTTATTTATCGAAATTTCTGTAGGTACTGATTATCATTTATTTTATAGCGAAGGAATCGGCTCAATCGCGGCAGTATTAAAAGACAATAACATTAAAGTAGACTTATTTTGTTTTTATGACTGGGAGAATTTTAAAGCCTTAAAAGAAAGAATTATTCTATATAAACCTGATGTTATCGCTTTTTCACCTCTGACAGCTACATTTAAGGCAACAAAAAAAATTGCTAGCTTCATAAAAAAAGAATTTCCTAAAATAGTAACTGTTTGTGGGGGAACTCATATAACCTTAAACCCCAGTGATTTTTATAAAGCCTCTTCGTTAGATGCTATTTGTTTAGGAGATGGGGAGTATTCATTCCTAGAATTTTTAAAAAAGCTAGAAAAAAGAAAGGATTATTCTGATATTAAAGGATTCTGGTTTCGTAAAAATAACCGAATTATTAAGAATCCTAAAAGAGAAGTAATAAGAAACATTGACGAATTACCTTTTGGAGCTAGAGATATCTTTCTTAAAGAAGGAGCCTTTTGGAGATATGAGTCTTTCGGTGAATCAGTAGAAAGAGGTATATGTTTTTTATTTGCTCGAGGTTGTCCTTTTGACTGTACTTATTGTTGTAATCATGCACTTAAAAAATTTTACGGTGCAACTTATTTTCGGTGTAAAAGTCCTTTAAGGGCAATTAAAGAAATCAAAAAAGTAGTAAAGGACAATCGACCTGATTTTTTACAATTCTATGACGACACGTTTACATTAAATGAGAAATGGTTAGATTCTTTTTTAAGCAAGTATAAAAAAATAAATATTCCTTTTTTTTGTAACGTCAGAGTAGAAACTTGTACAAAGAGAATCTTTTCAAAATTAAAGAAGGCTGGTTGCAGGCTGGTACTTATTGGTTTAGAATCTGGAGATTACGATCTTAGAAAAAATGTTTTAAACAGGCCAATGACAAATATCCAGCTGATAGATGCCTTCAGATGGGCTAAAGAGTCAGGTTTACAAACTTTTGCTTTTGTAATGATTGGATTTCCAGGAGAAACACCTAAAAAATTTATGAACACATTGAAATTAATTAATATAATTAATCCAGATAAATGTGCTCTATCTGTTTTTAACCCCTATATTGGGACTAAACTATTTAAAGTATGTAAAAAAAATAAACTTCTTAGAAAGAATATAGAGGAAAATTTTATGGAACGAACTGATTCTATCTTAAATATTCCTAAATTTCCCAGAGAAGATATTTTACATTATTATCATAATTTTAATTCTTTAGTAAACCTTGGTAAAAAAAGTTCTTTTTCAATAAGGAAAGTTCATAGAAAAATATTATATTTTTTATTATTTAAACCTCCGAGCTATAAATTATTCTTTGTTTACCAATTTTTATTAGCCCTTGATCATGCAAGCAGACTATTTACAAAAACTATTTTTAGAGCGATAGCAAAGAATAAAATATATTATTATGAATAATTTTAAAATTTTTCCGAGAACAAAAATAAGAATTTTTTATGATTCTTTAAAATATCTTTTAGAGTCTTTATTTATTTTTAGTTTTGTTAACAAATATGCTGTTCGTCGTTTAATCCAATATTATGGAGGTGATAATGGTCATTCTATTGATTATCAAAAAGGAAATTTAGGTTATGGTTTTCTTCATTATGCCTTTTTGCGTAATTTAAAGCCAAAAAAAATCTTATGTATTGGCTCTGGTTATGGTTTTATACCAGCCATTTGTGCCTTAGCTTGTCAGGATAATCATTGCGGTAAAGTTGATTTTATTGATGCTGGTTATGATTCAAGCCATCCTAAAAGTTGGGGAGGAACAGGTTTTTGGCAAAAAATTAATCCTAAACGTCATTTTTCTCGGTTAAATTTAGAAAATAATATTAAGACTTATTTAGTAACTTCCGAAGAATTTGCCCAAAAATATAACAAAAATAAATATCAATATATTTATATAGATGGAGATCACTCTTATGATGGAGTTAAAAAAGATTTTGAGCTTTTCTGGCCGAAGCTTGAAGAAGGGGGATTAATGGTTTTTCATGATGCCTTTGTTAAAAATTGGGGTAAATTAAAAAACTTTGGAGTTTGGAAGTTATGGCAAGAATTAGAATTAGATTCTAAAATTATTTTTCCTTTTCCCAAAGAATCGGGTTTAGGGATTATTCAAAAAAAGTAAAAAATGAACATTCTTAATTTTCCTGAAAAATCAGTTAGTCGAATTAAAATAAGCAAACGTTTAGGAAGAGTTTTGATGGGGCTTAGGGAACAAAAAAAATATCGTGGGCTAAGTCATTTAGTTACTTTTCCGGAAAAAATCGCTATTAAAGTTTGGCAAAAAATACTTCCTTATAATCCTAATAATTTAGGTAACTGGTCAATAAAAGAAATAAAACCAGATCAAGAAACTTCAGTTATAGAAAGAGAATTGATTTGGCAGATGATTGACCTTTATGGTGGTTCGAAGAATGATCTTGAAGGCTATGTAACTAGTGGTGGGACTGAATCTAATATTTTCTCTTCCTGGTTGGGCAGGAAATTTTTTGAGAGTAAAAACATTAAAAAAGAGAAGATTATTTTAGTTAAAACCAGCTTGACACATTATTCAATTGAAAAGGCCGCTGATATTATTGGTGTTGAAACTTTCATTACTCCTCTTAACGAAGAAGATTGGAAGATGGACGTTAATGGTTTAGAGAAGAGTATCCGAGAGCTAAAGAAACAGGGCTATAAGGGCTTTTTAATGCCATTAACGCTTGGTTATACCTTAACCGGAACTTTTGATCCTTTTGAAGAAATTTGTGGGGTAATGAGACGTTTGAAAAAAGATTTTCAAGACATAGAATTTTTCTTATGGCTTGATGCGGCTATTAATGGTTTGATAGAGCCTTTTTTAAATGAATCTTTTAAGCCTTTTAAACATCCAGAAATTAAAACATTCTTGACTGATTTTCACAAATTTGGTTTTACTCCTATTCCTGCAGGTATAATTTTATATCGAAAGGAGTTAAGGGAATTGATTGAGAAACAAATTGATTACTTAAGTGAGAAAGATAACACATTATTAGGGACTAGGAGTGGAATTGCTCCAGTAGCTTGTTGGGCGATAATTAATTATCTAGGTAAAAATGGTTTTAAAAAAATAATTCTTAAAAGAATCAAGAAGAAAGATGATTTTATAAAAGAAAATAAAGATATTAAAGGGATAGATTTTATTTCTTGCTCTCATAATTTAAATTGTGGTATTTTGGTTAAAAAATCTTTTAGAGATAAAAAATGGGTGAAGAAAGCTGGTCTTAATTTTAGAGAAATTGAAGTTAAATTTGTTCATAGTAAGAGAAAACTTTTAATGAGCAAAGCCTTTTTTTAATTATGCTTAACCGTTTGAAAAATTTTTTCAGTCAAGACAAAAATATTTTAATCACTGATAAGATTGAATATTCTGACTTTTGTTTTTTAAAGCAGATTTATCAGGGTAAGAAATTAAAATTAGTGACCTTAGGGAAAAGTATGTGGCCGACAATTAAAGAAAATCAAACAGTTGAAATAGAAGTTATCAGCTCTATAAAAATTAAAGACAAAATTAAAAAGAATACTATCATTGCTTTTTATTATCAACCTCAAGGAGTTATTGCTCATAGAGTTGTAGAGATAAGAAGAAAGGGGAATAATTTTTGTTATCAAACAAAAGGAGACAACATTGACTCAAAAGATTTAGTTTTAATTTCGCCTAATGATATTTTGGGGATAGTTCTAATCTAGCTTTACTTTTCAAGGATTTTAACAAGGTGATACTTTTCAAGTTCAATTATAAATTGAACAACATCTTTCTCTAGAGTTTTTTTGGAAACATCATATTCTTTTTCAAGCTTTTTAATTAAATCTTCAAATAATATCTTTTTTTTCAATAAAGACCAAATATCAAAAGCAATTTCTTCAAGCGAAATAAATTCGTCCTTGTCTTTAAGAAAAATTTTAATATTCTTTGAAGCAGGGAAGAGTTTCGTTTTTATTTTACTAGAATCACGAACCAAATACCTATTTTTGTAAATAGTTCTTTTTAAAAAAGAATTAAACATTATTCTGATAGTTATCTTTTGGTTTTTACGTTTTAAACGTAGCTTAATAAACAAAATTTAAGAGCGACTATTTTTATTCTTGGTCGGCAGTATCTTTTTTTCATTTTCTTATATTACCTCCTTTCCTAATGAATAAGATTATTATAGAAATATTTAAATAATTTATGCAATAGGGGAAAATGAGTTTGAAAATATTTTTTGTAATAAAAACCCAATAAAGAATATTTATAATCACTCAGATAGATGGTTTTATCATCAACTTTGGCAATAGAGAACTTATATCTTCTATTGCCACAATTGGGGCATTCGCCGCAATGATAGCGGCTGTCTTTTTTTTGACAACTCCAGGTTGATTCTAGGGGTAAGTTTAGATATTTATTGGCTTGAATAAGCTCTTTAGCACTTAGAAAATGACCTAATTCTTTCTCGATAGCTAAAGAAGAAATTTGCAAATGATAATCTTGGGTTGTGTTACAGGCATGGAACATCATTGACCTTAATGAAGTAAAGGTTTGAGCTCTGACCGCTTCACCATCAGAAGAAATTAGGCCAAAAAAGATAGTATCGATTTTCTCTTTTTTTTGAATTTTGAGTAAAGTCCGATATTGTAAAGCTTGAGAGATGAATGAGCTCATTACATCCGGCTGTTCTTTAATAAATTTATTTTTATCGGTGATTAGCTCGAAAAGGTTGGCTTTATTTTCTTTTAAACTTTGAGTGTATTCTTTTTCTATTTCTGGGACAGCAAGGTTTTGTTTAAAGAAGAAAGGCTCTTGGAACAATTCTGGATATCTCTTTTTAAAAATTAAACAAAAGATTTTAATGATTTTTCTAGTTTTTTTATATTCAAGGCCAGATTCTTCAGCAATCCTTACTAATGGGTAAACTTTTAATTGATAAAGGTTCATTAATAAAGCCCATGAGATTACTGAATCCAAACCGCCAGAAAGAAGTAAAATTACTGGTGTTTGAGGTTTTGGCATCTTAAAGATATAGCCTCTTTTTTTGATAAAAAAATCTTCTATTGCCTGAATTGCTTGGAGATTCTCAAATTTTCTTTTTTTTAGAATAGCCAAAATTTCTTTTTTAAATTTTTTGGGTAAATAGTTTTTATTCATTTAAATTTTTGCCAATTTTATTAACTAGTGTAATACTCTATAATATTAGCTTAAAGTTGCCCTTATTTTAACAGAGTTTATTGACATTACCAATTATTAATCATATCTGTCTTTTTTTATGAAAAATCAATCAGAATGGTGGGAATCATTTTACGACAAAAATTGGCTAAATCTTTATCCCTCTCTTTTTAGTCCCCAAGAGACAACAGTAGAAATTGATCATATTATTAAAGTTGCCAAAATTAAGAAAGGTGATCAAATTTTAGACCTTTGTTGTGGTTATGGTCGTCACACAATTGAATTGGCCAAAAAGGGCTATCAGGTAACTGGTTTTGATTATTCAAAAGTCTTTTTATCTAAGGCTAAAAAAGAAGCTCAAAAAGAAGGATTAAAAATAAATTTTATCCAAGGAGATATTCGTCAATTACCTTTTAAAAAAGACTTTGATGTAGTTTTAATGCTTTTTTCAGCGGCTTTTTATTTCAGTGATATTGAAAACAAAAATATCTTTATTGAATTAAATAAAATTGTTAAGCCTGGTGGCAAGATTATTATCGCGATAGCTGACGCCGAACTTTTTTTCGAAGAATATCTTAAAAAAGGGCAAAAGAGTAAAGACCCTAATGTTTATAAACTGGAAGATAATTTTGAGATCGAAAATACCTCTATTCATCGATTCAAAACTATGAATTTAGTTACTCAAGAAGAAAAAGTTAGATTTGAGTTTTTAACTCAAAAAAGACAAGAAATTAAAGATCTTTTTTTCCATCATTACACAAGTTCTCAAATTAGCAATATTCTTACTATAGCTGGTTTTAAAACTGAAAAAGTAATAAAAGATTTTTATAAGTCATTTCCAAATGTATTAGATCAAAGAATAATTTTGGTTGCTAAGAAGGTTGACTTCTCTAAAAAAGATTATAAGGTAATGCCAAAAATTATTCTTAATGTTCAAGAAATCCGTGAGAAAAGATGGGCAATTGCCTCGGTTAAAAATCTATCTTTATTATTAGCTCAAGCTAAATCTAAAAATGATTATATTAGAAAGAATGGCTTAGAGCTTTTAAATAAAGATTGGTTGGTGAAGTTCGAGAATTCAATCGAAAAGGCAGAAACCGTGGATTTATTAGAAGAATTTGAACAATTTAACCCTAAAGAAAGAAAACAGATTCTTAAAAATATTTATGCCATAGAATTAATTAATGGCTGTACTGGAGGATGCTATTTTTGTGTTTCTGGAACTAAAAATAAAATTGAGAAGAAGTATTCTTTTACTTCTCTTCAAAAATTTTATCAAAAATATAAAAATTTTCTTCCTCAGAAAATCGACTGGCTCGAAGAAATCAAATGGAAACTAATAGAAAAATTCCCAAAACAGTATCGATATCTACATTTGAAGCCACCACAAGACAGAGAAATATTACTTTATTGGGATGGTGACCCATTCTGTTATGAAGATGAGGGTAAAACTTTAATTGATGTTTATAATTTAATGGTTAATCATGGCAAGGGTAAATTTTCTCGTTGGATTTCAACATCAATTCCTCCGGGAAGTCAGAAAAATTTCGTGCTTTTTTTTGAAAAGATAGCTACAGATTATGAACAAAAAAGAATAAAGTTACCAATAATCAGAATTTCATTAGCCAAACATAATGTTCAAAGAGTTGAGGCAACTTTATTATTTTTATATTTTTATTTATTATCTAAAGGCATTTCTGAAGAAAAAATAAAACAAATTTATGCTGATTGTTTTGTTTGCCATATTAGAGACGAAAAAACTTTATTTAATGCAGGCTCTTTAGTTGATCAAGCTGATAAACTACGAGATATTGTTTCACCGCAATGTCGAGATGGAATTGTTCTTTCTCCTAGTAATTCTAGAATTCAACTTATGTTAGCCACAAATTATTTCTTGCCAATGGGATCTTTAGTTATTCCTCTAGAAAGAAATAATCTAACTAAAGATTATATCTCGAATTGCTCAATTTTTAATTCCTTATATGATTATGCTTATCTTATCGATACACCGAATATTTATCTTTATGACCCCAACGCTCATTTTATTCATTTACAAAAATTGATTTTACAAAGGAAGATTTTTTTACGTCTTCCATTTAAAAAAAATATTTTATTTTTTAAGGGTGATAAAAAAGAGAATCTAATTTTTATCCTTTCTCGCAATAGCCTTGTGTTAAGACATTTTTTGGAATATTCTTCTCAACTTAGTCTTTTTGATTGTCCCGATGATCTTAAAAATAAATACTTTGAACTTGCAAGTCAAGATTTTGAACAAATAAAACCACAAATAATTAATTATCTATCTCAAGCTAAAAAACAAAGAAAAGATCCGAAGATAAGCTACTATATTTTTTTAATGGAATTTTATTTAAATCAGCTAGACCTATTAATGAAATTTATAGCTAAGAGGGAAGATCCAAATCTAGTTATTGTCATGGCAAGTTTCTTACTTAAGATAGGAGAGTCAGCAAAGCCATCTTTGAATAGCATTTTTAAAAGCTTAAACGATCTATTGATGATTGATAATTATCAGCATGAATTAATCTCTTCTTCAATTCTTGTTTTAAAAAATATTGAGACTTCACAGATTGTTGATTTGGGCCAAATTCTAAAAAGAATGGAACGGCTATTTTCTTTTAATTTTGCTAAAAAAGTGTTGTTGGAATTTCCACAAAAGCCCAATGCTAATAGTGATTTCTCAGGGCTATTCGATAGAACAACAGAAATAATTTTAAAAGAAATAAGTTCGTATTGGCAGATTAAAAAAGAAGAAAAAATGACTGATTGGTTAAAAAATTTAAGAGATTTGTTGTTTGCTTATATTACTAAATTTTCTAATTGACCAAAATGGGGGAAATTATAACTTTTAATAATCTTTTTTGTTTTGCCAATATCTTTGATCTCACCTTTTTCTAAAATAATAGTTTTTTCGCAAAATTTAGAGATTAATTGCGGTAGATGAGAGATAAAAATCAGTGTTTTTCTTTGTTTAAAAAAATCTTGTATCGCCTTAGAACTTTTCTCCAAAAATTTTTTATCACCAGCACCTAAAATTTCATCAACTAACAGAATATCGGGGTTTGAAAAAATTGCGATTGAAAAACCAAGGCGCATTTTCATTCCAAGTGAATAAGTATAAAAAGGAGTGTCAATAAAGCTTTTTAAACCGGAAAATTTAATAATTTTATTAAATTGTTTGTTAATTTCTTTTTTGCTCATTCCTAAAAGCATACCATTTAAAAAAATATTTTCTTCTCCTGTTAGCTCCGGATTAAATCCTGAGTTAACATCAATCAAAGAAACAATACGGCCGTTTAATTTAACCTCACCGGAAGTTGGGGAAGTTATACCGGAAATAATCTTAAGGAGAGTTGTTTTCCCTGAGCCGTTTTCTCCTATAATGCCATAACTTTCACCTTTTTTGATCTCAAGATTAATATTTTTTAAGGCCCAGAATTCTTCTTCCTTTTGTCCTAATTTAAAAATATTTTCAATCAAAGTTGGTTTTTGATGATGAAGAATATATTTTTTAGAAACATTAATTATTTCTATAGCTAAATCGTTATTTTTTTCCATATTTTATTTAAAGCCAATCACAAAAAGTTTTATTTTCTTTTTTAAAAATAAAAAAACCGGAAATAATCAGAATTAAAGTAATTGTTATGTTGCCGTAAAAAACAACTATAGAGGGAAAACTTATTCCTAGCAAACTGAATCTTAACATTTCTAGAGGGTAAACTATGGGATTAAGTGCATAAAAAACTAAAGACCATTTAGGTAGAATGTTTAGCGAATAGATAATTGGAGTAGCATAAAACCAGAGAATGACTAGAGCCTGAATAAAAAAATTGATATCGCGATATTTAACATTTAAGGTTGTGCATAAGAGAGATAGTCCACTGGTTAAAGAAATAATCCATAATAACGACAAAAATAAAAAGGGAAGAGATAAGAAATTATTGAAAATAAAAAATTGTTGTGTAATTAATAAAAATATTAAGAATAGAAAGAGGGCAATCAGAAAATTAAAGAAATTAGAAAAGATAATCGAAAGGGGAATAGCTTCTCGGGG